>Ga0364900_10027_pt1 | contig 61664 bp, 49 predicted proteins | sample ExccelJu500002D3_FD_206974 | JGI IMG/M metagenome (GOLD analysis project Ga0364900, IMG submission 206974) | Enriched cells from Trout Bog Lake Hypolimnion, Wisconsin, USA - BchlTB.July09.5000.02.D3 | ecosystem: Environmental > Aquatic > Freshwater > Lake > Hypolimnion/Profundal zone | place: USA...
GTCCGGCGCGCTTTGAGCCGGTAATTTCCTCGACAAGCGTGCGCGCGGATTTTTCTGCAAAGCGCTCCAGGCCGGTCAACTGCTCCTCGGTCAGCAGGTAAAGGTCGGCCACGCTGTGCACCAGGCCGCGGTCGAGTAGCTGCTGCACAACGGCATCGCCCAGGCCCTCTATGTTCATCACTTCGCGGCGGCCAAAGTGGAGCAGCGTTTCGCGCAGCTTGGCCGGGCAGTCGGCATTCACGCAGCGGTAGTCCACCTCGCCCTCGGCACGGGCCACGGGGCTTTGGCACTCAGGGCAAACCAAAGGGAAAGCGAAACGGAGTTTCCCCCTGGGGTGGTCGGCGTCTTCAATGACCTCGACGACTTTGGGGATTACATCGCCCCCGCGCTCCACTTTCACCCAGTCGCCCAGCATCAGGCCCAGGCGCTCGATAAAATCCGCATTGTGCAGCGTGGCGCGGCTTACCGTCGTGCCGCCGATAAAGACCGGCTCGAGTTCAGCCACCGGCGTCAGTTTGCCGGTGCGGCCCACCTGCACGGTGATCTCGTTTACCTTGGTCACACCCGACCGGGCGGTGAACTTGTAAGCGATGGCCCACCGCGGAGCGCGGCCCGTGTAACCAAGGCGCTGCTGCGTCGCGTGCGAGTCCACCTTCAGCACAACGCCATCAATCTCGTAGCCGAGCGTGGCGCGGTCAGCTTCGGCCTGATCGATAAACTGGGTCATCTCTTCGACAGAACTGACAAGCCTCCGGTGGGGATTGACGCGGAACCCGAGCATGGCCAGTGCATCAAGCGTTGCCCGCTGTCCTTGCGGCCAATATTCGCCCCCGTTTTCGCCGTTGACCAGCAGGAAGTAAGCGTAGAAGTCCAGCCGCCGATTGGCCACAATACTCGGCTCTAGCGTGCGCAAGGTTCCGGCGGCGGCGTTCCGGGGATTGACGGCTGGCGCGAGGCCCTCCTGCTCGCGCTCTTCATTCAATCTGAGAAAGGCGGCAAGGGGCATCACTGCCTCGCCGCGCACTTCAAAATCAGCAGGCAGACCGGCGGCTTTAAGTTGGGCCGCGGATATGGTGAGGGGGACGCTCTTGATGGTGCGGATGTTCGAGGAGACGTCTTCGCCGGTCTGGCCATCACCGCGCGTTACGCCGGAAGCCAGGCGCGCGCCACCATCGGACCCCTCGTAGCGCAGAGCCGCGCTCAGCCCGTCCAACTTCAGTTCCGCCATGTATTCAACCGGCAAAAGCCCAGCCAATTCCCGTACGCGCGTGTCCCATGCGGCCAGTTCCTCGGCGGAGTAGGCGTTGTCCAGGCTGAGCATGGGCCGCGAGTGGCGCACTTTTTTGAAGCCCTCGGCCGGCTTGCCGCCAACGCGTTGGGTGGGCGAATCGGGAGTAAGCAGATCCGGGTGCTCGGCCTCGATGCGCTTCAATTCGTTCATCAGCGCGTCGTAGGCGGCATCCGTAATTTCCGGCGCATCCAGTACGTAATAAAGATGCTCATGGCGTCGCAGTTCCACCCGCAACTCCTGCGCCCGCTGGGCCGCTGCCGATGGTGCTGTGGTTGATCCGCTCATGGGGTGAATTATAAGAGGCTGCGGGGTCAAGGTGTCTCTTGGGTCCCTGCGGATAGGTCTTCGTCCGCGGGGTGGACGTAGTATGGTTGGCATCAAGCTATGGAACCGATAACCCATTTTCTTACCGGAGCCTGCATCGGCAGGGCGGGGTTAAACCGCAAAACGGCCTACGCCACCCTGGCGGCGGTGCTGGCAGCGGAGGCCGCCGACGTAGACATTTTCCGGGCCGGTCGACGAACTGAAACACCATCGCGGCATCACCCACACATTTATCGCCGCGCCGGCGTTGGCTTTAGCGGCAGTGGGACTAGTGTGGCTACTGCACCGCTGGCTCGAGGCGAGACGCAAACGCAAGCATGCTCAGGCGCCTCCGATGGACCCGCGCGCCCCAATCCTCAATCCGCAGCAACCGGTGAACTGGTGGTGGCTCTATCTGGCGGCATTGATTTCGGCGCTGAGTCATCTGCTGCTCGACTGGACAAATAACTACGGGCTGCGTCCCTTTTTCCCCTTCAATCCTCGCTGGTATGCGGGCAGTTTTGTGTTCATCGTCGAACCGGTGCTGTTGGTGTTGCTGCTGCTGGCTGTGATTGTGCCGGGCCTGCTGGGGCTGGCGGACCGGGAGATTGGTGCGCGGCGTCCTGCTTTTCGCGGCCGGGGCTGGGCGATTTTCGCGCTCACTGCCATGGTGATGTTCTGGTGCTGGCGCTGGGCAGAGCACGCACAGGCGCTGGCGATGGCCGGGAATATACAGATTGCCGCAGACCCTGTGAAGCGCATGGCGATGGAGCCCTACCCCATCAATCCGTTCCGCTGGCACGCAATCCTTGAAACGGACAGCTATTACCAGACTGCGGAAATCAACACCCGCACCGGCTCGATCGACAGCGACTCGCGTCGTGACGTGCTCTTCAAGCCTCCCGCGACCGCGGCAACCGAAGCTGCCAAACGCACGCCGCTTGGGCAGGTATATCTCGACTGGGGCACGTGGGCAGTTGTGCGCGATGTGGGTCAGCAGCCGGTGGCTGGCATGGCCCCGCCACAACTGCCCAACAACCGCCCATGGACAACCGTCGAATTCACCGATTTGCGTTTTGCCTACTCGTTCCTGGCCACGAGAGCCACCGGCCGGTCGCCGCTGGGCGGCTGGGTATATATCGTGGATGGTCGCGACGAAGCCGGAGAAGCAATGGGGGGACGAGAGCAGAAATAGCCAGGCATCGCGCCCAATGGAAATTTTTGTTCACCCTGTGAAGCAATGCGAGTTGACCCGATAGCCCCTGACCCGCAGAATGAAATGAGCGTCTCTACCTTGCGAGACCGCTTCCCCCACCCTGGGAAACTCTCTCAGGGAATCCCGTTTTTGAGGTGTTCATGGTTGCATATCTGCTGCTTCTAGTTGCCGTTCTGACCCGCTTGCTGCCCCATCCGGAGTGGCTTAACTTCACCGCAATTGGCGGCGCTCTGCTCTATTTTGGCGCGCGACGCCCATGGCGGGAGATGCTGGTTCCCCTGGTCGCGTTGATGGCCACCGATTATTACCTCACTGTTTACAGCTACCACTACAGCTTCGTTTGGACAAGCTATGTGCCAACCTGGGGCTGGTATTTGGCGGCCATGGCGCTGGGACAAATCCTGCTGCGTAGCAAGACGACCCTGGTGCGCGTGGGTGCTGGCGCGCTGCTGGGGCCGACTTCGTTTTTCGTGCTGTCGAACTATGCAGTCTGGGTTGGCGGCAACATGTACCCACGTTCGCTGAGCGGACTCATCGCTTGCTATGCTGCAGCGGTGCCGTTTTATCGCAACGACATGGCCTCGACGGCGATTGTTGCCGGGCTGGCATTTGGGGTTCCGGTGCTGGTGCGGCGGATGAGCGCAGCGCACACACAGCAAGCTCTGGCCGGGAAGTAACTGCTGGCGAGTTCCTGGTCTTGCGCCCAATTTGGAGTGCGAGAAGGGCGATTCGCGCAGACTGAGGTCCGCGGTTTCCCAGGTCTCAAAGCGAGACTTGGGAAACCCATTTTATTTGTAGATTAGAATAGCTGCTGGATAAAAGCGATTCTCAACGCTTTTCAGCCGTCCTCGGCATAATCGACCCGCAGAGTATGAAACCGGAGCCAATTCCGTCACCAAGAACCTTTGGGTGCCCCATCCTTCGCGTATTTTGCGAAGAGTGGGAAAGCACGAACCCCAAACACCCTCGATTCAAATCTTGTTTCTTTTCAGCCCGTAAGCTCTTTGCGTGTGCGCTTTTTTCGGAACCACCAAAAGGCAAATCCCGCTACAGCCAAACCGCCTACGACGGCAAGGGCCGTAATTCCGTGGTGCGCCACTAAATCCACCGCACCCGGTCCCAACTTGAGCACCAGCACAGACAGAATCAGCCAGCGGACCATCCTGCCCGTGAAAACCGCCAGCATGAACGGTAAAACCCTCATTTCAAAGACGCCTGCGGCAAAAACGAAAGCCTTCCACGGCGTCGGAGGAGGCAGCATCGAGGGAATCATCATGGCCAGGAATTCCTGCCGTTCAAAATGGGTACGGATTCGCTCGTAGCGCTCGCGATTTACCCGCTTCAGCAGAAATAGTTCGCCACCTGCGCGGCCCAATCCGTAGGGCAACAGTCCGCCCACAGCCGATCCAAGCGCAGCCAGCAGGCAATACAGCCAGAAATGGCCCTTGTCGTTCCACACATAGACGGCGAGAATGGCATCCATGGGGACAGGAATCGTCGAGGAGTCAAGCAGCGCAACCGCTCCCACGCCCCAGAAACCCATCTTGGCCAGCACTGGGAGCAGCACAAACTTCCATTTGGCCATCAATCGCGCAAATACTGCCTTCAAAAAGGGTCCCCTTCCGCCCAATCAACCGTCTCACTCATCAGGAACCATTGTAAGGGCCGGGACACTACACATAGGTTTCCGTGGAATGAGAGAATAGACAGGAAGGACTCAATCGGAGCCATGAGCGGAAGTGTGCGCTCAGTCAGGCCCCTCCAGACCGAATGGCCACCAGCGAAGCGCCAACCAGTGCAAATCAGCCCGACGGGCCACCCGAGACCGACGCGGAGATCGGAACACCGGCACCGAATCTGGAGTTGCGCCCGCCCGAGCAAGAGCCTGCGTCTCCCGTAGTTCGCGGTTCTCGCTGGGTTGACTACGATACCCACGAGTTGCTGACCATGATCAGCGACCTAGAGGACGAGCGGCGCTGGGCACGGTTGCGCGAGGGGATGTGGATTGCCATTCTCGTTCACTTGGCGCTGCTTTCCGCCGTAACCTGGATTCCCAGGTATGTCTTCAAAGTGCCGCTGGTGGTGGACCAAAACAAAGAGCTCAACGAGCACAAGGACTTCACTTACCTGGATACGCCGAAATTTCAGCCCAAGGTCACCGTTAAGCCGGTTCCGGTGAAGCCCCCGGTTATCGACAAAAAGACACTGGATGAGATGAACAAGGAAAACCCTCCGGCTCCGGTGCCTGCGCCAAAGCCTGCCGAGCAGGCGCCAGTTCAAGCGCCTCCGCCGCCTGTTCCGCCCACCCCCCAGTCGCAGGCGCAGCTTGAGGCGCCGCGTCCCGCCGCTGTGCCTGCCCGGCCCAACTTCGCCATGGGCAGCCAGAATCCGGCTGACCAGTTGCGCGAGGCCATGAAAGGCGCATCACGCAACCAGGGCGGGGGCAACGGCAACCTGCCGTCTGGTGGGTTATCTCGCCATCCCGGCGCCGGGTCAGGCGGCGTAGAGGTCCTTTCAGACACGCAGGGTGTGGACTTTAACGGCTGGCTGCAGCGTTGGCATCATGAAACGGAAAACACCTGGGACCCGCTGATTCCAGACGAGGTCAATCCGCCGATTCTGAAGGCTGGCATGGTGGTGATTCGATTCAAAGTGCTGCCCAACGGCCGCTTGATGGAAGGCAGCATGGTGCTCGAAGGCCGCTCCGGCGATACCGCACTGGACCGCGCAGCCTGGGGCGCACTGACCGGCTCAAACTATCCGCCACTGCCAAGGGACTTCCACGGTCCCTATCTGGAACTGCGCGCCATCTTCATGTACAACATGCAGCCGCGCTAGGGCAGCAAGCCACTCTAAGCCCACGACGGCTTGCTGGTTCCTTCGGCCATTCTCCGCAAATACGATTCGCAGCCACGATCGAGCTACGGCTTGGGCTCCGTAGCGCGCATGAATTCTGCCAGGTAGTCCTTCCAGATTGCGGCAACTGTATGTGTTCCGTGTCCGCGTGTGGCGTCGGAAATGGGGATCATGATGAAGCGGGCATTGGGGATGCGCTTTGCCATCTTCTCGGCAATGCCCAACTCGGGCGGATTGATGTAGTCGTCGGCGGAGTTGATCCACAACACCGGCGCGGTGATCTTTTCGAGGTTCGGGCTGGGATCGTAATTCCGGCTGGCGTTCCAGTAGTAGATCAGGTCGTTGGCGTCCGTGGTTGACATCACGCGGGCCAGGTAGCGGTCAACATACTTCTCTGCGTCGTCGCGGGTTGGCGCCTGTTTCTGCATCTGCAGCGGGCTTGAACTCATAATGAAGCCGAGTTCATTGGCGGTACGCAGGCCCTGGACTGGTTCGGCTTTATATTCGCCGTCCATCCACGCGGGGTCCTGCTTGATGGCTTGAATGGCCATGTAGCGCATCATGCGGTTGCGGCCTGCGATCTGCACCGGCAGGCAGGCAAAGGGAGCCAGCGCGTCGGCAAAGCCGGGGTAGGTTTCGCCCCAGACAAAGCTCTCCATGCAGCCCATTGAAGTTCCGAGAATCAGCCGCACATGGTCGATCTTCATCTCGTCCAGCATCATCCTGTCGCTGCGCACCATGTCGTCGTAATCGTAGGCGGGGAAGTGCGCGTGCAGACCGTCAGAGGGCTTCGAGCTTTCGCCGTGGCCGATGTCGTCCGGCAAGATGAGGAAGTACTTGGTAATGTCCAGGACCCCACCGGGGACAAACAGCACGTTCGAGAAGAGCGGGTTCAGCAGCGAGTGGGCGTTGCCGCCAGTACCATGCAGCAGCAGGACGGCGTTATCGACGTGACCGGCAGCGTTGCGGTGCGCCGTGCCCAGGGTGAGGTAGTGCAGCTTGAGTTGCGGTAACGTCTCCCCGGTGCCAAAGCGGAAGTTGGGGAGGAGGGTGGTCCCGTCGGCGGTGGGCCAACCTGTAGGAGGTATCGACGGTTGGCAAACTGCAATAGTGCGAAACAAAAGCGAAGCGGCAATCGACAGGAAGACTATGCGTGGGCGCATTCAGGACTCCTCGGAGCGTTTTGCAACCGATATCCACCTTCGCTCTTCGGCACGTCCGCGTCAATAGGCCCGACGTAGAGTTCGCGGGTTCAACTTTGGAAAAAGGGTGAAGTTGGGCAGGTGTGGGTATTTCACGATTCGCGTGATATTTGACACACTTTATCACCTAAGAGTGATGATACAGTGTGAATGTTCCGCATGGAGGCCAAATGATTGTCTCATTTTCAGTCTCAAATTTCCGTTCGTTCTCCTCTGAGGAGACGTTTTCCCTCGTCGCCAGTAATCGCCTTGCAAGCCACAATTCCCACACTGCATCAATTCCCGACTCCGACCAGAAGGTACTGAGAGCGGGCGTTTTATATGGTGCAAACGGCGCAGGAAAATCAAATCTTTTCCGGGCTCTTCGGTATGTGAGGTCAATCGCTATGAATCCGCGGGGAAAAGATCGACCCACAGGACGTGAAGCCTTTCGCCTCGGTGGAGCATCGGACGATCCGTCGATATTTGATTTGCAGTTCATCGTTGCGGACAAGCTCTACAGGTTTGGGTTCAAGGCCGATGACCAGCGCATTACAGAAGAATGGTTGGCCAGGGTTTCGGGTGGACGAGAGACAACAGTCTACGAGCGTGCTACGAGTTCTGATGGAAAAGTGGTAGTCGAAGCTCCGGGTTTGAAAGCGGATGGGGAGAGATTGAATTCACTAGTCAAGGTCGGAGGGCCCCAAAATCAGAGTTTTTTGGCCACGGTAAAGGCTACTCTGGGCAAGGAAGACTATGGTCAGGAATTGGACGCCATTCTCGGTTGGTTCGAAACTGATCTCAAGATGATTGGCCCTGATTCCCCATTCAATGGCCTCGGGTCTTACTTATCCCGTAATCCAGGGTGCATGGACTTTGCTAGCAGTTTCCTCAAATCCGTATCTACCGGAGTAGATCACTTGGAGGTCAAGGAAAACGAAATCAGAGAAGAGGATCTTCGCAACTTCCTGCCTGAAAAACTCGTACCGGATGTGCGCGCCGATTTGCGGGATGAAGAAGATAGCTCAGTCTTGCTCAGACATCAGGGGGGGGGCGAGTTGCTCATTCGCAGGACATCAGAGGGGCGCTGCTCTTTGATGACTCTCAATTCCGCGCATAAAGGGCAAAACGGAGAGGATGTTGAATTTGAACTACGAGATGAATCTGATGGGACAAAGCGGCTATTGGATCTAATCCCTGCGCTTTACAATCTGCACAGGAGTAATGGCGTCTACTTTATTGACGAAATTGAGCGCAGCCTGCATCCAAACTTGGTTTGGGCATTTTTGGAATTCTTCTTGAAGTCCTGCGCAAACTGCCGGGCTCAGATCATTGTTACAACTCATGAATCGAACCTGCTGGATCAGAGGCTGCTGCGTAGGGATGAGATTTGGTTTGCTGAAAAGGATAATACTTCAGCCACGAGGCTCTACTCCCTCACTGACTTCAAAACGCGGAATGATTCCAAGATAAGCGATCACTACTTGCAGGGGCGTTTCGGAGCGGTCCCGTTTCTCGGTGACTTGGACCGCTTGCATGAGAAAGAGGACCAGACCGTATGAGCCTTTTTGACCGCAAGCCGAGACCTATTCCATCAAGAGACAAGGACCCAGGAAGGCTGCGGGATGATCGGCTTTTCATCATCGCGTGCGACGACACCTATGCTCCAGACCAGTACTTCAGCTTTTTCAAGTTCTCTCGTGTGCGAATTCATGTTATTCCCGCCACGCAAGGTTCTTCGGTGGCTGAAGCTGTATTGGCGAGGTTGCTTGAATTCGAGCACGAAGAAGACGATGAGCGCTGGATGGTTCTGGATACGGATCACCTCACACAGGGTTCCCATTTGCGAGGACTTCGGCGCGCGCTGCAGGACGCAAAGAAGAAGGGCGTTAGAGTCGCTTTCAGTCGACCTTGTTTCGAGATATGGTTATTGATGCATCACATTGACGAAATAGCACTCGGGCCACTGCCCAACGCAAGCGCAGTGGAAGCTGCGTTGCGGGAGAGAATCGGGGAATACAACAAAACGAATTTGAAACAGGAACATTACCCTCTTGGCGCCGTAGCAAGGGCATGTGAGAGGGCCGAGAGACTGGATCGAATCGTGGGCGGAGCAACGATTCCGCGCGCAAATACGAGCCGAGTTTACCAAATTTGGAAAGCCATTGCGGAAAAAGCCCTTCCTTCTCAACTTCCCGAGGAACTTCACGGGTTATTGCCACAGAGAAATCAGGTCTACCGCGGGGTGTAGGGGAGGAATTACTATTTTCAACCGTTACGGCTCCGCGCTAGAATCTGCTTGAAGGCCATGCGCAGCCACCCCGCTTTTCCCGGTATGCCCATACTCAGGCGCTTTCGCCGTGGGCGGCCCGACCGTGGACGGCGCCACTCCTGCTGAGTAATCTATTCCCGTTGATTCCTGCTTTCCCAGGCCTCAAAGTCGGGGCCTAGGGCACCCAGCGTTTGATGCGAATTTGAGTTCCATCCGCCCAAGCGAGCGGATAGAAAGGTCCTTCCCCCATGAGTTCCGAAACAGGCAATAGCTTTGCCAGCCGGGCTACTCTGAAGTCCGGCACCAAGTCTTATACGATCTACCGTCTCCCAGCGTTGACCGCGCGCGGTTTTGACCTCGCCCGCCTGCCCTTCAGTTTGAAGATTCTGCTCGAAAACCTGCTGCGCCGAGAAGATGGCGTTAATGTGTCTGCCGCAGACATCGAGTTTCTGGCTAAATGGGATGCCAAGGCCGAACCCAGCCGGGAGATTGCCTACATGCCGGCGCGAGTCCTAATGCAGGACTTTACCGGCGTGCCGGCAGTGGTTGACCTGGCCGCAATGCGCGACGCCATCAAGACGCTGGGCGGCGACCCGGAGCGGGTCAATCCCCTGGTGCCTGCGGAACTTGTAATTGACCATTCAGTCCAGGTGGACGAGTTCGGCGCAGTGGGCGCTCTTGCGGCCAATACCCTCCTCGAATTCCAACGCAACCGCGAGCGCTATGCCTTTTTGAAGTGGGGCCAGACCGCCTTCCGCAACTTCTCGGCCGTTCCGCCGGGGATGGGCATTTGCCACCAGGTCAATCTTGAATACCTGGCCCGCGTAGTGTTTACGACTGACATCGACGGCGAGACGATCGCCTATCCGGACACGGTCGTCGGCACCGACTCGCACACCACCATGATCAACGGGCTGGGCGTGCTGGGCTGGGGCGTGGGCGGCATCGAGGCCGAAGCGGCCATGCTGGGGCAGGCTGTTTCAATGTTGATCCCTCAAGTGGTGGGATTCAAATTGAAGGGCAAACTGCGCGAAGGCACCACAGCGACAGACCTTGTGCTGACCGTGACCCAGGCCCTGCGCAAGTTGGGCGTGGTCGGCAAATTTGTCGAATTTTATGGGCCGGGAATAGCAGAACTCCCCCTCGCCGACCGGGCAACAATCAGCAATATGGCGCCGGAATATGGTGCCACTTGCGGCATCTTCCCGGTGGATGTGGAGACGCTGCACTACCTGAGACTGACCGGGCGCAGCGAGGAACAGGTTGCGCTGGTCGAGGCTTATTACCAAGAGCAAGGGCTGTTCCATACCGCCGACTCTCCTGAGGCCGAGTACACGCAGACTCTGGAGTTGGACCTGGGCGCCGTGGAGCCCAGCGTGGCCGGACCGAAGCGTCCCCAGGACCGCGTGCTGCTCAAAGATGCGGCGGCCAGCTTTGCCCAGCAATTGCCAGCGCTGCTATCGCCAACGGCCAAGCCGCTCGGCACCCGTACCGCAGCGACGTGGAAGCGCGGAGCGGTCACGGATACCGGTGTTGCGACCCAGGTACCGGTGCACTTGACCACAACGGTCAAGGAGCGGTTTGGCGTCGATCCTGACACCTATCTTGACCATGGTTCGGTCGTGATCGCAGCGATTACCAGTTGCACCAACACCTCCAACCCTTCCGTCATGGTGGCGGCGGGAATCCTCGCCAAGAAAGCTGTGGAGAAAGGCCTTACCGTTCCGCCATGGGTGAAGACATCCTTGGCTCCGGGTTCGCGCGTGGTTACGGATTACTACACCAAGGCGGGTCTGCTGCCGTATCTCGAAAAGCTGCGCTTCAACGTTGTGGGCTACGGCTGCACAACGTGCATCGGCAACTCGGGGCCGCTGCCTTCAGACGTGTCAAAGAGCATCGACGAGCACGGATTGGTGGCCGTGAGCGTGCTAAGCGGCAACCGTAATTTCGAAGGCCGCGTGAATGTGGATGTAAGGGCGAATTATTTGATGTCCCCGCCGCTGGTGGTGGCCTTTGCCCTGGCGGGCCGGATTGGGCACAACTTCGAGACTGATCCGCTGGGCGTGGATGAGGCCGGCGAGCCGGTATTCCTCAAGGACATTTGGCCCACGCAGGCTGAAGTGGCCGTGGCCATTGAAAAAGGCCTGTCCAGCGAGAGCTTCCGCAAGGAATACGCCACCGTTTCAGACGGCGACGCGAATTGGCAAGGGCTGAGCTTCCCCACCGGCGACGTCTACCAGTGGGAACCGGATTCGACTTATATCCGCAAAGCTCCTTACTTCGACGGCATTACGCCGACTCCTGCGCCGGTCACCGACATTCTGGGTGCGCGGGTGCTGGCTGTGCTGGGCGACTCCGTGACCACCGATCACATCTCGCCTGCGGGCAATATCAAAGCCAACGGACCGGCAGGGAAATACCTTTCGGACCATGGCGTAAAGCCGACGGATTTCAACTCGTATGGCTCGCGGCGCGGCAATCATGAAGTCATGGTGCGCGGCACGTTTGCCAACGTGCGGCTGCGCAACAAACTCGCACCCGGAACAGAGGGAGGTGTGACGCGGCTCCTGCCGGAGGGCGATGGCATGTCGATCTTTGATGCCAGCGTCAAGTATGCAGAGCGTGGAGTGCCGCTGATTATTCTGGCCGGAAAAGAGTATGGGTCGGGGTCCTCGCGCGACTGGGCGGCCAAGGGTCCGAAACTGCTTGGTGTGCGCGCGGTGATTGCTGAAAGCTTCGAGCGCATTCACCGGTCCAATCTTGTTGGCATGGGGATTCTGCCTTTGCAATTTGAGACCGGGCAGAATGCCGAATCGCTCGGTCTCACAGGCGAAGAAGTCTACGACTTTCCCGGTCTGACACTGCTGCTGGGTGAGCGGTTGGCCAGCGGCCGCACGCTCCGCGTAAAAGCCACTGCAGCCGATGGCGCATCGAAGGAGTTCGACGCCAAGGTCCGCATCGATACGCCGCAGGAGGTCGAGTACTTCGAGCACGGCGGCATCCTGCAATATGTGCTGCGCCAGTTGGCGGCGAAGTAGCGGCGAGACCGCAGGCAAAACGCAGCAAAAACGCCACTCCAGTCTGGAGTGGCGTTTTTGCGTGCTATTCAAATTGCTTACTTCTTCTTTGCGGGAGCCTTGTGAGCCTTGGCAGGGGGGCGGCGCTTGGCCGGGGCCGCAACGTGCTCCGCCTCGACATCGGCGGGATCGGGGACGACCTCTTCTTCGCGAGGAGCAAAGAAGCGGACGCCTTCCAGGTTGTGCTCGCCCATCACATGCAGCCGGAGGAAGTTGGTTGAGCCGGACTTGGTGCGGGTACCGGCCACAATGGCGATAACTTCGCGGGGGCGGACAAAACCGTGCTGTTCCAGCAGGCTTTCCGCGCAATCCACCAGCGCCTCAGTCGAGTTGACCTTGGGGCAGCGGATGGGGGTAGTGCCCCACAGCAGGTTGAGGCGATTGATGGTGACCTCGACTGGGCTGAGCGCGAAAATTGGCGCCGAGGGGTGATACTTCGAAAGTTGGCGGGCGGTCTGTCCCGACTCGGTGAAAAGGGCAATGCCGCGCAGGTCCAAATCATCTGCCGCGTGCGCCGTGGCTTCGCAAATCGTCTCGGCGATTGAGAGATGGCTGCGCCGTTCCCGGCTCTCGTAGTTGCTCTCTTCCTTGATGTGGCGCTCTGCATCGGCAACGATGCGCGCCATCATGGCAACTGTCTCAACGGGGTACTTGCCGACTGCGGACTCGCCTGAAAGCATCACCGCGTCGGTTCCGTCATAAACCGCGTTGGCCACGTCTGAAACTTCGGCGCGGGTGGGACGCGGGTTGTCAATCATCGACTCCAGCATCTGGGTGGCCGTGATCACCGGCTTGCGGTACTCAGCGGCGCGGCGAATGATGTGCTTCTGAATGGCGGGAACCTTCTCCGGCGGCACTTCAACGCCCAAATCTCCGCGAGCTACCATGATGGCGTCGGCAGCTTGCAGAATGCCGTCGAGATGTTCGATGGCCTGGGGCTTTTCGAGCTTGGCAATGATCCAGGTTTCGCCGCCCAGGGCCGCGACACGGTTGCGAACCAGGCGAACATCCTCCGCGGTACGTACAAACGAAACAGCAACGGCATCCACACCGTTCTTGAGCGCGAATTCCAGATCCTCGGTGTCCTTTTCAGTCAGCGAGGGAACGCGGACGGGAATACCGGGCAGGTTGATGCCCTTGTTTTCGCCCAGCATGCCGCCGTTGATGATCTCGCAGACTACGTCGCTGCCCAGGACTTCATGAACACGCAGCTCAATCAGGCCATCTGAAAGCAGGATGCGCGAGCCCTGCTCGACGTTTTCCGCCAGGGTCTTGAAGGTAGTGCCAACAAGGGTCGCCGAGCCGACAACTTCGCGAGGGGTGATGGTGAGGCGTTGGCCGGCCTTCAGCAGTACAGCCTGGTGATCTTTCAATTTGGAAGTGCGGATTTTTGGCCCCTGCAGGTCGGCCAGAATACACAGCGATTTGCGTTCCTCGCGGCTCACCTTGCGGATCATCTGGATCAGCAAGAGCTTCTCCTCATGGGTGCCGTGGGAAAAGTTGAGGCGGACCACATCGACGCCCGCGCGTACCAGATCCCTGAAAACGGGCTCGGTGTTGGATGCTGGCCCGAGAGTGGCTACGATCTTTGCACGGCGTTGGGATGGTTCTTCAGTCAAATTCAGTTCGAACGGCATGGGGATACTCCAGAAAAAGGGCTTGGTTTCGTGTAGGAAATCGACGGTTTGCGGCCCGTTTCATTGTACATGGGGTGTAGGCCTACAATCCCCCTATCCATCATGCAATCGGGCAGGTGCACCAGTCGGTGAGAGCGGTCACAGACTTGCAGAGAGCGCACTTTCACTTTCTGCGGCGGATAACTGCTCCTGGCGGTCCCGGAAAAGTACCCCATTGATCTCCGCTCCCAGCAAGGCGCTGAATGCAGTGAGGTAGAGCCAGACCAAGGTCGCAATCCCTGCGCCAAAGGATCCGTAGAACATTGAATAGTCGGCAATCCGGGTCACGTACCAGCCGAAAACCAGCGTGGCCGGGAACCATAAAACTGAGGCCGCAAGAGCGCCCGGCCCCACCCAAGCCCAATGTTCCTTACGCTTTGTGCCGAAATGGTAGAGGGCGCCCAGCACTGAGACGCTGGTGGTCAATGCTACCGCCCAGCGCGCCAGTCGCCATAAAAGCAACACCACCAGGCGCAATTCATGGTCGGCGTTGTCGATCATCCAGGCCTCGAACTGGCGGCCGAAGACCAGCACCAGCGTGGCCAGAGACAGCGGAACCAGCACGATCGGCACCAGCATCAAGGCCCGAAGCCGCCGCCTCCAAAAGCCCCATCCATCGCGCGGCAGCCTGTAGGCCCGCCGAAAGCCCTCCATCAGCGACAGCATCAGTCCCAAACCGGCAAAAATGCTCAGGCTGGTGGCCGAGACTATTAACTGATACGAACGGATGTGGCGCGTCTGCAGCGAGGACTGCAGCAGGGACATTGAGTCGGCGGGCAATAGCTGCTCGAAAGCAGACCGAATCTCGCCCACCAGCGACGTTCCTTCTGGAACCCGCGCCAGCAGGGCGGTCATCGCCACCAGCGCAGGGAACAGCATCAGCATTCCGGAATAAGCAGCAGCCTTCGCCGTGTTCAGCACGTCGTGGTCGAGGGCCAGCCAGAGGGCCTTGCGTAATTGAGCAAGAAACCGGAACATGCGTGTCACTGGCAAGAAGAGTAGAGCATTGGCGGGAATTCGGCGACAGGAATTTATCGGTTGGCCCGTGCCGTGGCTCGGTGGACCGTATAAATTGAGAACCCGCCTCGCCGAATGCGTGAAATTGAAGGTGCTGCCGGGCCGTCCCCGGAACACCGCCGCAGGCCCCCCCTTATTACTCGCTCGCCCCGGTCATCAAATCCACAAAAAGCTTCTGAAACCGCGCCAGGTCCAGGTCCACCTGCGCATGCACCAGCCGCACTCCCGTCGCCGGCTTGAACTTCTCCGTCCAGGTCAGCGTGTCGCCATAGGTAGGTCCATGGCTCACGTCCACATCCATGTAGACCACCTTCTCTTGCGTAATCAACTTCGGCTCCAGCCACGCGCAAGCCGCCAACTCGTCCCACAGGTAATAGCGGCTCTGGCTCCAGGCGGCAATATATTGGCCCGCCGGCGTGTGCGACTTCGAGATTTCGTCCAGCATCTTCTCAGTGAACGGCGCCTTGATAGAGACATCCACCGTCGTCACATCCACCCTCGGCCAATCTGCGCGCAGCACAATGTGCGCCGCCTCAGGGTCGAGCCAGAAATTGAACTCGTGCCGCGGGCTGGTGGCAAACTCCGGGTCGTCGGTCTGCGGGTTCAGGCTCCCGCCCATCATCACAATTCCCTTGGTCAGCGCGGCAAACTCCGGGTCAATCCTGACCGCAAGCGCAATGTTGGTCAGTGGCCCGGCTGCATAGATCGTCACTTCATGCGGATGCGCATGCACCTGGCGGATGAGAAAGTGTGCCGCATCCTCGTCGATTGCCTTCGTCGCCGGCATGCCCTCCGGCATCGGCGGAACCTCATAGGGCCCGTGCGACTCAAGATGTTCCGGGGTCACCGGCTTAACCCCGCCGCCTGTCTCCACCAGCATTGTCTGCCCCTGCCCCCATGCGCCGAGCCATGCCACCTTGCCGTTCAGCGCCTCGGCCAACCGCGTCTCTTCCTCGGTGCGCACCAGCGGAAACACCGCCCCCCTGGCCACCGGAACACGGTCATGCCGCGTCAACTCCAGCATGCGCAGCGTGTGCAGAGTCTCCTCGTCGCGCCATGCATTGCCTGTCACCATGGTGATGCCCAGCACCTCCACCTGCGGAGCTTGCAGCAGCGCCAGCATCGCCATCTGGTTTGACCCGCCCGGCCCCGACCCATCCTGGTCAATCAGCACCAACCGCTTTTGCCCCGCAGACACGGCCGCCGCCGACGCCAGCAACATCGCCAAAAGAATTGTTCTCATTGTTGGATATTTTGCCATACCCAACGTGGAGATCGGCTTTACGTGTGGCTCACTTCTCAACCAACCACGAACGATGGTGCCCCAGATCTGGATTTTCAGACCTGGGAAACTTCGACATCACCCGTTCCACGGATGAAATAGAATGAGGGCGCAATTTATCAGCAGCACTTATGGGGGAGAATTCCACCAATGAAGAACGACAAGCTCCAACTCACTCGGCGGCAATTCAACCAGGCAGGCGCTACCGTAATCCTGGGGTCAATGGCCCTGGGGCAGAGGCTGTCCGCACTCGCTTCCGATCCGGGGGTTGCGGCTGAGTTCACGACCGATTTCTCGGCTCCTTCCACGGCATTCAACCGCATGCTCTTCGGCCAGTTTCTCGAGCACTTTCAACGGCAGGTATACGGCGGAGTCTTCGCGCCCGGCTCTCCCCTGTCCGATAGCAACGGATTCCGCCTGGATGTCATCGAGGCTCTGCGCGATCTAAAGGTGCCCGTGGTCCGCTGGCCCGGTGGCTGCTTCGCCTCCGCCTATCACTGGCGCAACGGAGTGGGCAATCCCCGCCAGCCAAGCCTCGACAAGGCTTGGGGAGTGGAAGACCCCAACACCTTCGGCACCGACGAGTTTGTCGCGTGGTGCCGCATGATAGGCGCCGAGCCGTATATATGCACCAACGCAGGCACCGGCACGCCAGAGGAAATGAGCGATTGGGTCGAGTACTGCAACTTGAAAGATCAGGGCCAATTCGCGCGCCTGCGCAAGGCAAACGGCCACGCCGAACCCTTCAACGTCCGCTATTGGAGCATCGGCAACGAAAACTATCTCGGCGGGGAGATTGGCGCAAAGACGGTCGAGGAGTGGGGTCCGCTGGTGCGCGAATCGGCCAAGATGATGCGTGCCGTCGATAGCGACTTGAAGATACTCGCCGCGGCCACGGTCACCGGCAATTGGACGCCCCCCATGCTCAAGAATGCCGGCAAATACCTCGACTACATTTCCATCCACGGCTACTGGGACGCATTATGGCAACGGGGCACCACACCCGCGGATTACCTGCATTCCATAGCTCATTGCGTTGAGCCGGAGCAACAGATTCAGCAGGCAGTTGAACTCCTCAAACAGACCGGCTTCTCAGACCGCATCAAGATTGCATTCGATGAATGGAACCTGCGCGGGTGGCATCATCCGGGCTTTCCAGGCGGAGGCGCAAACCAACTGTTTGAGATCAGCGAGCGGGATGAAAGCGACCGCAACGAAACCTACACCATGGCGGATGCGGTCTTCTCGGCATCGTTCTTGAATGCGTGCCTGCGCAATGCGGAATACGTGCACATGGCGTGCATGGCGCCGGTGGTCAATGTGCGCGGCCCGCTATTCGTTCACGCCAAAGGAATCGTCAAGCGCACCACCTACCACGTACTCAAAATGTATTCGGATCTGTTGCAAGCCAATGTAGTGCCTGGCCGTGTTGTCTCTGAACCCTTGGCGATAGATCAGGTGTCGGTACCCGCCCTCGATGCGCTAGCAACGTGCAGTGACGATCGCAAGCAGATCGCCATAGCCTTCATCAATCGTCATCCTGCGCTGCCGGCCCGCATGAAGCTGGATATCGGCAGCGGAAAGAAGTTTCGGAAGGCAAGTATTACGATTCTCAGCGGCGACAGTCCAGATGCCTATAACGATGTCGCGCATCCCAGCCGCGTTGTTCCAGAGACGCAAGAGTTAGAGCTAGCGAACGAGCTTTTCCAACTAGCCCCGCATTCAATCGCCATAGTGCAAGCCTCAATCTAAGGCAGCAACAGCCGGCAGGTGGCCCACTTCTCAACCAACCACGAACGATGGGTGGCCCAGGTCTGGATTTTCAGACCTGGGAAACTTCAGAACCTTGGTTTGAAGAAAACGAGAACCCGCTGGTTGAGGTTCATCGATTCCCACATCTGAAGTTCGAGATGTGGGCCACCCGCGAGGGTGCCCCATCCTTGCGACTTTTCTCTGTCGCGAGGGTGGGATACCTCAAACCTGAATGACCCTCGTTTCGAATCTGGCGGGTGGCTCACTTCTCAACCAACCACGAACGACGGGGGCTCAGGTCTGGGTTTTCAGACCTGGGAAACTTCAGAACCTTGGTTTGAAGAGAACAAGAACCCGCTGGTTGAGATTCATCGTCTCCCACATCTCAAAATCAAGATGCAGACCACCCGCCAATGGCCTGAATGCAATCCTTGGTTAGCTGCAATGCCCCGGCTCTTGGCCTCAATTGTGGCAAACGAGTAGATCGCCTTGCCTCATCCGAGCGGACGCTGCCAATGAGCCTACTTCCTCGATGAGTGATCGCGCATCGGCGACCAGCCGACTAGCAAGAGGGGCACTTTTTTCCCGAATCAGACCGCTCGTCATGATCGGCACGACATCTTCCGTCACTTGCAAGACAATTGAGCCGCCTTCTTCGTAGTGCCTCCCCGAAAGACACATACCTGAACTTTATCCTGAATATTAATTTTGACAATTGGTTCTGGTCTTTGGTACTGACACGTCAGAAACACCGATCGCCCTTGATCGTAAATGTAGCTGACGTTCCAGCGAGCATAGGCCTGAGCGCCATGACCTCGCGAGATATCGGGCTTTAGTTGGGCCATGTCCTCCGGCGGGCCATCGTAGATATCCGCCGTTTTCAATGGCGAGTCATGTTGATATCGCGGACAACTCTTCTCCTGGCCTTGCGCGCCTACGACCGCGCATAAGCATACACTCAAACAGAGTCTACTCAACCACATAAAAGTTATTCCCGTTGTTCGAAATTCCAGCCGCCCCGAATCGAAGCATACGCCTGCTGATTGGCTTCGGCGGTGCGGTAATCCATTGGTCAACGACATTTATGCCTTTCTCTGATTGGTTCTCGTAGATCGCGGCATGACCGTGGTAGTGTCCCGCTGCGTTGAAAGTGGCAATGACGGTCCCCTTCGCAATATCCAGATGTCCTTTCACCGGTCTCCCCTTTGACCACTCGAGGGCTTTCGGAAGGCCAAGGGTAACAAACCGAACATATGAGACGCACTCGCCATACTCGTTAGGCGGTGGATCGGGGACGGAGACCCACGTAGGGTTCTTCCACTCGCCACTTTCATCCTTAACTGAGATCGGCGCGTTGGAATTATTCTCGTAATTAGTCGAGACGTATGGCATGGTTCTCGTGTCCCCATTTCTTATGGAAGGCTAGCTGTTGAGGCACAGAACTCTAGACAATTTCGCGTTTATTGTCAATAGCCCTTGCCAACGGCCGAAGCTGATCGAGCAACGAATGGAGGCGGGTGGCTATAGAAGGCGGGTGGTCCGGGTCTGACCAACCCAAAATGAATGGGTGCCCCAGGTCTGGATTCTCAGACCTGGGATAGCACCGACCTCATCGAGACTCGATCTGCCGAGTCACTTTGGCCACAACCTGTTGGGGCTGCTGTCGTCAAACCACTAGCCAATCACGCATTTCCGCCCAGTTTTCTCGAAGAAGGCTTCACGCGAATGCATACCTTTTTGTCACTTAAAATGCGCCTGGCCCACCCTATAAATCACCTCGAAAAACCGGGAATCCACCCCCTTCAATCTCCTCGCCATTCCTGAAAAACGCTCGCGCTAGCGGCATGGGCATCTCCCGGATTGTCGGCCTACTCGGCAACCCAGCCTGCAAAGCGAGAACGCTCTCACTCCGTTCCTACTCCGGTCAATTGCTGCAAAATTGCTTCCGCCTCTGCGAAATCGCCTCCGTGCCCCACCTTCCGGACGGCCCCATCCCGGACGATTTATCATTGCCACGCCATGAAAAACAGCTTTGTTCGCCCCCTCCAGCTTTTGACCTCATTCCTGTTGCTTGCCGTTTTTGGCGGGCTGATTACCGCTGCCCAGACTAGACCCGTTCCCAACGCCCAACTGGCGTCGAAGGAGCTCAATTCGCGGGTCGAGTCGTTGCTGAAAAAGATGACCCTGGACGAGAAAATCGGGCAATTGGTGCAGTATTCGTCCGGTTTTGCCACCGGACCGGGCGCATCCAATGCCCGCTATGACGACCTGGCAGCCAAGGGGCAGGTGGGGTCCATGCTGAACGTGGTGGGCGTGGAGGCGACCAACCACTACCAGCACATCGCGGTAGAGAAGTCCCGGCTGCACATCCCTATCCTCTTTGGGCTGGACGTGATTCACGGCCACCGGACAACTTTCCCGGTGCCCCTGGCTCTGGCGGCAAGCTGGGACCCATCGGCTGCTGAGACGGCCGCGCATACCGGTGCGGTGGAGGCCAGGGCCGACGGCATAGCATGGGCCTTTTCGCCCATGGTTGACATTGCCCGCGACCCCCGCTGGGGACGCATCGTCGAGTCCGCCGGAGAAGACCCCTACCTGGGCGCAGCCATGGCCCGTGCCTGGGTCAAGGGCTACCAGCAGGGCGACCTTTCCAAACCAGATTCAGTAGCCGTCAGCGTGAAACACTACGCAGCCTACGGCGGAGCAATAGCCGGCCGCGACTACAACGCCGTTGACATGAGCGAAATTACGCTGCGGCAGGTTTACCTGGAACCCTATCGCGCCGCGGTAGAAGCAGGCGCCGCCACGCTGATGAGTTCCTTCAATTCGATCAATGGCATTCCCGGCTCGGCCAACCCGTTTACGCTCACGCAGGTTCTGCGCAAGGAGTGGGGCTTTGACGGGTTTGTGGTCTCCGACTGGGGCGCGGTGGCTGAACTGATCAATCACTCCATTGGCGATGGTCCGACCGTGGCGCGCAAGGCGCTTGAAGCCGGCGTGGATATGGACATGGAAGGCAACCTTTTTGGAACGGTTATTGCGGCACAGGTGCGCACCGGCAAGATCCCCGAAAGCGTGGTGGACGAGGCCACGCGGCGTATTTTGCGCGTCAAGATTGCGTTGGGATTGTTTGACCATCCTTATACTGCTGAAGGTCCGGAGTACGATGCAACTCCCGAGCGCCGCGCCGTTACACGCAAGGTAGCCGAAGAGACTTTTGTCCTTTTGAAGAACGACGCCGTTGAAGGTGTGGGCGCATTGCTGCCGTTGACCGCCAAAGCGAAAACGGTGGCTCTGATCGGCCCACTTGCGGACAATCAGCGGGAAGTGTTGGGCGCATGGACAGTGAAAGGGGATCCCAAGTATGTGATAACTCTGCGAGCTGCGTTGGCCGAACGGTTGGGAGACAAATTGCTTTACGCGCCGGGATGCGAGTTGCTCAGTGGCGAAGACGCCAGTGTGCTGAAGCATGTCGTTTTTGGCGCTATGGATACCGTCACGGTTCACGAGCCAGTGCCGGACGACGCAAAGACCATTGCCGAAGCAGTGGAAACGGCAAAGAAGGCCGATGTGGCAATTTTGGCTCTTGGCGAAAGCACAAACTGGATGGAGGGCGAAGCCTCGAGCCGGGCGACGCTGGGATTTACTGGCGCGCAGCAGCAACTTTTGGAAGCCGTGGTGGCTACCGGCAAGCCGGTCATCCTCGTGGTGCTGGCCGGCCGGCCGCTGGAACTGAAGTGGGCCGCCAACCATGTGCCCGCCATTCTTGAAGCATGGAGCCCGGGCATGGAAGCCGGCCACGCTGTTGCAGATGTGCTGTTTGGTGACGTGAACCCATCCGGCAAGCTACCCGCAAGCCTGCCTCGCGCCGTGGGGCAGGAGCCGCTCTATTACGCGCAATTGCCAACAGGCCGTCCGGCACACGGCGACCTAAGTCACCTGCCGTCGAATGCTGGCGAGAAATTCGTGTCGCGGTATTTGGACGAGGAAAACTCCGCGCTGTTCCCGTTTGGTTGGGGACTGAGCTACACGCGTTTCAGCTATTCGCAACCAACCATCAGCCGCGCCGAGGTTCCGGTGCGTGAGGTGCTTGCCAGCCATACACCGGTGGCTACAGTGGGCGTGGACGTGAAAAACACCGGCTCTGTTGCAGGGGCAGAGGTTGTGCAACTATATATTCGCAACACAGCGGCTAGTGTGGAGCAACCGGTTCGCGAATTGAAGGGCTTTGCGCGCGTCACCCTTGCGCCCGGCGAGCAAAAGCATGTCGAGTTCCCGCTCGGGTTCGACGAGCTGAACTTCTACAACGTTGAGATCAAGAGGACGGTGGAGCCGACGACCTACAAGATATGGGTGGGCGGCAGCTCGCTGGCCACGGCAGAGACCAGCTTGCAGGTTGTGGAGTAGGGGAAGATTCTCGCAATCCCGGCTTGGCGGGGGAATAAGCCGAAATCAATTCTCCCGTAATTCTGCTCTAACATGCGGACAGGTAAACTGTGCACTGACAGGAGATTCAGCCCATGCAAACTCGTATCCAGGGCACTACGATGCCCGTGCTTGAAGTGCAGCTTGACCCCAACGAAAGCGTATTTTCAGAGAGCGGCGAACTCTCGTGGATGACCGGCTCGATTCAGATGACCACCCACACGCAGATGGGCGGAGGTGGCGGGTTGTTCGGCGCGCTGAAGCGGGTGGCCGGCGGCGGCAGCCTGTTTATGACCGAGTACCGGGCTATCCAATATCCGGGTGAAGTGGCGTTTGCGACCAAGGTTCCGGGACACATTGTGCCCATCGAGTTGGGGAAGGGCCCGGAGTACATGGTCCATCGGCACGGGTTTCTGTGTGCCACACCGCAAGTGTCCATCGGCGTCGGCTTCCAGCAGTCGTTGGGAGCGGGCGTCTTTGGCGGCAGCGGATTTGTGTTGCAAAAGGTCGCCGGCTTGGGAACCGCATGGCTCGAATTATCCGGCGAGTTGATTGTGAAGAACCTGGCGCCGGGCGAGACCTTGCGCGTACATCCGGGACACGTAGGCGCGTTTCAGTCCTCGGTGGGGTTTCAGATCACTATGGTGCCGGGCATCAAGAACATGATCTTTGGCGGGGATGGGATTTTTCTGGCGGTGCTCACCGGGCCGGGAGCGGTGTGGCTGCAGACGCTGCCTATTTCGCGACTGGCGCACCAGATCAGTGAGTATCTGCCGCATACCGAGGGAAGGCAGACGGGGTCCGCGGCCGGAGGGGCGCTGCTGGGCGGGATCGTGGGGTCGATTCTGGGCGGGGACCAGTAGAGCGGCGAGTCAGCAAGGCAGCGAAGGCAGCAAGTCAGCGAAGGCCGGTTCCGAGGCTCCGAAGTCGGGAGCCTTGCAGTGCCCGGCATCAGTTTGCGGTAAAGTGGAGAGACCGCCAATGGCCATGGTCTGGCTTGCAGGAGTCCCCGATTGACTCAGTCGTACGGCAATCCGCGCACTCTCCGCAGCGATATTGTTTTTGCCTTCGCGCTTGTCCTGGCCGGGTACCTGGTCTGGCTCATTCGCGATGTGCTGGTGCTGCTCTATGTCAGCGCGCTGTTTGCCGTGGCGCTTACCCCGCTTGTGCGCACTATCTCCGCCCTGCACATTGGGCGCTGGCAGCCGTTCAAGGGCTCGGCTATCTTCCTTCTTCTGCTGGTCATGGCCAGTGCTGTAACGCTCTTTGGCTTTCTCGCATTGCCCCCGGTTATCCGCGACCTTCAGGAGTTTGGGCGTGAGATGCCGGCTCGCCTGCCGGGTCTGCTTGAAAAATTGAAGCACATTCCCTTCGCAGAAAATCTGGATACCGACGAACTCAGCTCCAGGCTCCAGGATTCAGTGAGCGGGGCGGCGACTTTCCTGCTGATGTCTATCAAAGGCTGGGCGAGTGCAGTCTTCGATGTGGCCATGGGCTTCATCCTGACCATTTATTTCATCCTCGAGGGCGACCACGCCTACCAGTGGTTCTTGTCCTTCTTCCCGCCCGAACGTCGCGAACGCCTGGACACTACACTGCGCAGGGCGGAGATTCGCATGGGCAAATGGTTACTCGGTCAGGGCAGCCTGATGCTCATTCTAGGAGTGACCAGCACCGTCGTCTTTCTCTCTCTCCATGTTCGGTATGCGTATGCGCTCGGGGTGCTCACGGGATTCCTGAACATCATTCCAGTGCTCGGCGCTGCCGCGAGCATTGCGCTGGCCCTGCTGGTGGCCGCCATCGACTCCTGGGGCAGGGTGGCATGGATCGCCATCTTCTACGTGGTCTATTTGCAGATTGAGAATTCAATCCTGATTCCCCGCATCATGAAGAAGAGCGTGGACCTGCCTGGCCTGGCCATCCTGGTCGCCCTGGTGCTTGGATCAGAGCTTGCAGGCGTCCTTGGAGCCATGGTCTCGGTGCCCACGGCGGTGCTGGTTACCGTGCTTCTCGATGAGTACTTCGTGCATAAGGATGCGGTGTGAGGTTCGGGGTTTAGGCGGGTGGCCAAGGTCCGACCAACCCAAAATGATCGGGTGGCCCACATCTCGACTTTGAGATGTGGGATTCTACCGCAACAACATATTGTCGGAATCCGTCTAGCTAGTGCTTTGCCAGCAGCAGCATCAGCCCGAACAGCACCACCGGCACCAACACCAGCCCAACGTAGAGCAGCAACTTGCGTCCGCCGGGGAAGCCTTTTATGCGCAGCGCAGGGCGGCGCTCGCCATCCTCAACGCCCACCTGATCCTGGTGTTCAAGGTCCAAGGCCATTTCGTTGGCCGTGGCGTAGCGGTGGCGCGGGTCGCGTTCCAGGGCGCGAAAAAGAATCTCCTGCAACTGGGGCGAAATAGCCGTGTTCAGCTTCCGCGCCGGTTTGGGATCGTTCAGCACGCGCTCGTTCATCACCGCGAAGGGGTTCGGGCCGCTGAAAGGTACCTGCCCGGTGAGCATCTCGTAAAACATGATGCCCAGCGCGTAAATGTCGCTGCGCTGGTCTCCGCGCTGGCCCTTTACCTGTTCTGGTGAGATGTAGTCCGGCGTGCCAAGCGTGGGCGAGTGAGGATCGGCAAAGGTGAGCCGCCGCGCATCTTCTTTCATGGCTACGCCAAAGTCGATGAGCTTGATTTCGTCGTCGTCCCCGACCATGATGTTCTCCGGCTTCAGGTCGCGATGCACCACGCCGCGCTTGTGCATGTAGTCGAGGGCCTCGCAGATGCCGAGAACAATTTTGACGGCGCGGTCGATAGGTAGCTTGGCTTCATGATTCAGACCTTGCCGACTCAGAATCGCACGTAGAAGCGTGCCATCGACCCATTCGATGACCATGTAGACACGGCTTCGCTGCTCGCCGTCGAAGGTCTTCACAATGCCGGGGTGGTCGAGTTCTTGGCCAATATCCTGTTCGCGCTTGAAGCGCTCAATCAGGATCGGGTCGGATTCCATCTCCGGCAGCGGAACCTTGATGGCCACCTTGCGGCCGTTGTTGAGGTCGGTGGCCTTGTACAGCACAGACATGCCGCTGTGCGCGACAGTGGCGTCGATGCGGTAGTGGTCGAGCGTATCTCCGGCTTCAAGTGTGGTCATTATTGCTTGCAGCATAACAATCTTGATTGTTTCATGCCGGGACGTAAGAATTCCGTCAGGAAAATGGCAAGGAAAAGTGGGCACGCAACAAAAAACGTCCCGCTTGGCGGTATTTTGTGATTGGATGCCAGTATGCATCGTTTTTATAGATTCATAGCGGTCTGCGTCCTGATCGCGTGGACGGCCACGCCTTCGCACGGAGAATCCTTTCGTGGCGCATCCCGCCATTCCCAGTCAAAAGGTCAGCAGGATACGGGCTTTCTGAATCGCAAGGTGGTGCTCCGCGGCGCTACCTACCGCTTCCAGGTTTACCTTCCCGAGGATTGGCGGCGGGACGACCACAAGCAGTGGCCGGTGATTCTGTTTTTACACGGGCGTGGGGAGCGCGGCTCCGAAGGCATGTGGCAAACGCAAATCGGGCTGCCCCAGGCGGTGCGCGACCACCCGGAACGCTGGCCGTTTGTGATTGTGATGCCGCAGTGTCCGCTGGCCAACTACTGGACCGACGCTGAGACGCTGGATATGGCCATGGCCGCGCTGGACCAGGAGATAGCCGAGTTTCACGGCGACCCGGAGCGCATTTATCTGACTGGTCTTTCGATGGGCGGCTATGGAGCGTGGGAACTGGCGCGGCTCCATCCGCGACGCTGGGCTGCGGTGGCCATTGCGGCCAGCGGGGTGTTCTGGAGCTATGCCCCGGAGCGCTGGCAGGAGACGGCTACGCTGCCCGCCAGCTATGCCAGGCCACTAAGCCACACGCCGGTGTGGCTCTTTCATGGGGGTGACGACAAAACCGTCGTACCGCGGCAGGATGAGCTGATGTTTGACGCCTTCAAAACGGTTGGCGGCCACGTGCGGCTATGGATATTTCAGGGTCTGAAGCACGACTGCTGGACCCGCGCCTTCAATGAGCCGGAACTTCCTCGCTGGCTGCTGATGCATCATAGTGAGCTCAAGCCGGGAGCAAAGCCGGAGTTGACTGTGCTGGCCGAGCGGTTGTTGATTCCGCTGCATCCACCGGCTATCAAGCTGGCGCCGGCGTTTATTGACAGCATCACCGGGGAATACCGTGACGTGAATGGCCACACAGCGGCGACGGTCTTCCGCCAGGGTGACCAAATCTATGAGAAGAACCCGCAGGGAGACATGACGGAACTGGCGGCGGAATCGCCGGGTGTGTTTTTCTATCCCAACGGCAGCAGCACCACGCGGCTTACCTTCGAGCATGACGCGCAGGGCCGGGTCATGGCCGCAGTCTTTCACGACGACAGGCATGAGGAGCGGTGGGAGAAGCGAACGGCAGCTTCCAGCCGCTAGTGCCAAGACCGTGTGATTATGGAATACCGATGATGAATTCAGGGTGCCATGAGGCTAGCTCTTGAGACTTGAGATCCCCATGCCGCAGTACTCGAAGGTTTTTGGAACACGGCGGGCTGCGGTTCCGTAGTAGTTTCAGAGCGAGGTTTTCAGGAGGCAACTATGTATTGCAGTGGATGTGGTCAGGCTATAGCGCCCGGGCAGGGTATCTGCCCACAATGCGGCCGTCCCACGGTGGCGCCAGTTCCTGCCGTGCCCGGCCTCGCGTACGAATTAGAAAACTACGCGGCCAAATTAAGGGCACTCAGCATTGTTTGGTTCGTCTATGCGGGACTCGTCCTGCTTTCAGGAATTGCCGGACTAGCCTTCGCGCATGCGGCTCTCGCTGGCCGTTTTGGCTGGATGCATGGACCCTGGGCCACGGGGCCTCTGCCGCCGGAGTGGGTTTTTCCGGCCGTGCTGCATATCGCCTGGGTCACACTTGTAGTCAGGTTTGGGCTGGCGGTGGCGGCGGCCTGGGGGCTCATGGAGCGGGCTCCCTGGGGGCGCATCGTGGCCATTGTGGCAGCCTTCCTCTGCCTGCTGAAATTCCCTTTTGGGACGGCTCTCGGGATTTGGACGCTCGTAATGTTGATGGGCTACCGCAATTCAACGCTCTACGAGCAGCTCTGAAAGACAGCTTCCAGCTTCCAGCTTTTAGCTTCTAGCCGGTTGACGGTCCGGGCTGGCGGCTAATAGCTAGAAGCTTGAAGCTTCTCTTTCGTCTACAATTTGAACCATGAGTTTTCCTGAAATGCGGATGCGGCGGCTTCGCCGAACTGAGTCACTGCGGGCTCTGGTGCGCGAAACCACGATTGAGCCCGGCGACCTGATCTATCCACTTTTCATTTGCCCCGGTGAGGGAGTGCGGCGTGCAGTGGGCTCCATGCCCGGCGTCTTCAACCTCTCAGTGGACGAGGCTGTCCGCGAGGCAGAAGAAGCGGCGCGCCTGGGTATTGGCGGACTGCTGCTTTTTGGCTTGCCTGCGGCCAAGGACGAGCAAGGCACCGGTGCGTGGGACGACGACGGGATAACCCAGCAGGGGTTGCGAGCCATCAAGCAGTCCGCGGCGGCTAAGAAACTGGTGCTGATTGCCGATGTCTGCCTATGCGAATACACCAGCCACGGCCACTGCGGCATGATTGTCGAAACGCGCGACGGCTGGGAAGTGGACAACGATTCTTCTCTGGATTTGTTAGCCCGCACCGCCGCCAGCCTGGCCCGTGCCGGGGCCGATGTGGTGGCCCCCAGCGACATGATGGATGGGCGCGTGGCGGCTATCCGCCGTGCGCTGGACGACGATGGCCTCGAACAGACGCCCATTTTGAGCTATGCCTCGAAATTTGCTTCGGCGTTTTACGGGCCATTCCGCGAGGCGGCCGATTCGGCTCCCCAGTTTGGTGACCGCAAGGCCTACCAGATGGATGGCGCCAACCTGCGCGAAGCCATGCGCGAGATTGATCTGGACCTCCAGGAGGGCGCGGACATGATTCTCATGAAGCCTGCCATGCCTTATTTGGACGTGATCCGGGCGGCGCGCGAACGAATAGATGTATGCATAGGTGCATACCAAGTTTCGGGCGAATACTCGATGCTGCAAGCGGCTTTCCAGAAAGGCTGGCTTGACCGTGACCGAGCCACTCTGGAGTCGCTGGTTGGCATCCGTCGCGCCGGGGCGGACTTTATTGTGACTTATTTCGCCAAAGAAGCCGCCAAACTTTTGGGGTAAGCGACAGGCGCCCCAGGTCCCGACGGCGGGACCTGGGATTTTACGAAGCTCAGCCGCCTATGGATTCACCATACTGCTCCACTAAGCCTTGATGAACGCCAGTAGGGCAGCATTCACCTGGTCCTTGAGTGTCGAGCACATGCCGTGCGGTGCGCCCGGAAAGACCTTCAAGGTAGATCCCTTGACCAGCGCGGCTGACAGCAGCGCCGAGTCGTTGATGGGTACGATCTGGTCGTCATCTCCGTGCATAATCAGCGTTGGTACGTTCATCTTCTTCAAGTCTTCAGTGAAATCGGTCTCAGAGAAGGCCTTGATGCAGTCGAGGACAGCTTTGAAACCGGCCTGCATCCCCTGCAGCCAGAAAGAATCCTTCAAGCCTTGGGAGACTTTTGAGCCGGGCCGGTTGGCTCCATAAAACGGCACGGTCAGGTCTTTGAAGAACTGCGAACGGTCGGCCAAAACACCGGCGCGAATTCCGTTGAATACGTCGATCGGCAGTCCGCCGGGATTGGCCTCAGTCTTGAGCATCAGCGGTGGGACAGCCCCAATCAGCACGGCTTTGGCGACACGGCTGGTTCCGTGGTGGCCGATGTAGCGCGCCACCTCGCCTCCGCCGGTCGAGTGGCCCACATGGACGGCTTTCTTCAGGTCCAGCGCCTGGGTCAATTCAGCCAGATCGTCGGCGTATGTGTCCATATCGTTGCCATTCCAGGGCTGGCTACTGCGGCCATGCCCGCGTCGGTCGTGCGCAATTGTGCGGTATCCATGTGCGGCGAGAAAGACCATCTGGTCTTCCCACGCGTCGGCGCTCAGGGGCCATCCGTGGCTGAAGACAACAGGCTGACCTGTGCCCCAATCTTTGTAATAGATTTGCGCACCGTCTTTGGTCGTAATGGTGGGCATAGAGAATCTCCTTGATTCGGGTGGGGGACTGGCGATCATCAGGCTAAGAGAATTTGCGATGCGGTCCGTAAATCTTCTGAAACATCGGGCCGCAGGTCAGGCAATAGCTTTCACGTCCTCTGGTATGGATGCACCCTGCGGCCTCGGGTTGCGTTTGAAAATGTGTGTGGGGTGCGATGAGTGCTTGCCTCACAGCACATTTCTTTGCGATACGGCTCCAGTGTGGTCTTCTAGAGACACCTGCCTATGCTAAAGCGACTCGAAAGCTATTTTGAATTCACCCGCCTGGGAACCAACTGGCGCACCGAGATTCTGGCCGGCGTCACTACCTTCCTGACCATGGCCTACATCGTGCTGGTCAACCCGTCCATCCTGTCGCAAGCCGGGATGCCGTTGGCTGCCGTAACCGCTGCCACTTGCTTGTCCGCGGCCTTTGGCTCAATTCTCATGGGCGTCGTGGCCAAGTATCCCATTGCGCTGGCGCCGGGCATGGGCCTCAACGCCTATTTCGCTTACGTCGTCTGCCTCAAGATGCATATCCCCTGGCAAACGGCATTGGGCGCGGTTTTTCTGTCGGGCATCATCTTTCTGGCCCTCACCGCAGGCGGTATCCGGCAGATGATTCTGCGCGCCATTCCGCATGAGCTTTACGCGTCGGTGGCTTCAGGCATCGGCCTTTTTATTGCGTTTATCGGGTTCCGCAACGCGGGCCTGGTGGTGGGCGATCCCGAGACTCTGGTTACTTTAGGCAACATCCGCAATCCAACTACCTCGCTGGCACTCTTTGGCCTCATCCTAATGGTGGCGCTGGAAGTGAAGAAGGTGCGCGGCGCAATTCTTATCGGCGTGCTGACCACTACCGGATTGGCCTGGGCGCTAGGCCTGGTGCATTGGGCGCCTGTGGCCGGCGGATTCTCAAGCCTCAGCGCGACCGCCTTCCAACTCGACATTCGCGGTGCGCTGAACAAAGGGCTGCTGGAGATTGTTTTTGTCTTCTTCTTTGTGGACCTCTTCGACAACCTTGGAACCCTGGTGGCAGTGACAAAGCGGGCGGGCCTTATCTCTCCGGACCACACCATTCCGCGACTCAGCCGAATTTTGTTTGCCGATGCCACGGCTACCGTGTTCGGATCGCTGACCGGGACATCGACAGTAACCAGCTATGTGGAATCCACGGCCGGTGTGGCCGCCGGAGGACGCTCTGGCGTTACCGCCATCGTGACAGGCTTGCTTTTTTTGTGTGCCATTGGCGCGGCTCCGTTTGTGGGTATCGTGCCGCCGGCCGCCACCGCTCCGGCGCTGATTCTGGTTGGCTCGCTGATGCTCTCAACTGTGTCTGAGATTCACTGGCACAATCCGCTAGTCGCGGTCCCATCGTTCCTAACGCTGGTGCTGATTCCATTCACCTACTCGATTGCCAACGGGCTGGGGTTTGGCGTCATTGCCTGGGCGGTGCTTCACCTGGCCACCGGCAAGTTTCGCAAGCAGGATTGGCTGCTTTATGTACTGGCTGTTCTCTTTTTGGCGCGTTTTGTTTACCTCGGCGTGAACTAAGACTCCGGCTGGGCAGTGGCTCTGGCTGTGAACATAGGCCACGGCTTTTGACTTGAGTTCCAGGGGGCGTTAGACTTGGCCCCAATTCACGGAGGCGGCCCATGCAATTCCGCAGAGATTCTGTAGCTTCTTTATTGCTCCTGTGTTGCTTGGCCGGAGCCGCAAAGGACAAGAAGAAGCCTTTGCTGCCGGAAGATGTTCTTCGAGCGAGGACGGTGCTTGTGGTGGTCGATCCAGAAGCCGGAGTATCAGTCCAGGATCCGTTCGCCAACCGCAAGGCCCAGGAAGACGTGGAGAAGGCGCTGCTGAAATGGGGCCGGTTTTCGCTGGCGATGGACGCAGGGAATGCCGATCTGCTGATTACGGTTCGCAAAGGGAGCGGCAAGATTGTAGACCCGACGATTGGCGGTGTCCCGACCAACAACCGCCCAGTTATCTTCGAGCCAAATAGCTCCGGAGGCCGGGTCGGAGGCCGCACCGGGAATCCGGGGAACATTGGCGACCCTTCCAGCCTTGGTGATCCATCAGGACGCCCCAGCCAGCAGGTCGAGATGGGGCAGCCACAGGACACGTTCGTGGTGTACCGCAGCAGCCGGGACAATCCACTCGACTACCCTCCGGTCTGGCGCTATTCCGCAAAAGATGCGCTTCAGTCCCCCGGTGTTCCCGCGGTTGAGGCGTTCCGCAAGCTGATTGTGGAGACTGAGAAACAGCAGGCCGCCAAGCCGTAATTCCGCGGTTACATTGTACCCATGCCGCGCCGCTTCTGCTTTCCAGCGCCTGGGGCGGCTACGGCCCTCTGTGCCGCCGTAGCCCAAAAGTCGTAAACTCTTCTCATCACACCCCTGTACTATGGGTGGGAGGCTTAAGCGAAATTCTCGAAGCCGCGCGCTGAGGTCTCTCAGCACGTTTTTGAGAGCAGCCGGGGGCCCCTGCCGGAGATGTGGATGAAGACGACCTGGAACCTTTGGATGGGCGAATTCCGGCAGATGAAACTGCCCGCGCTGGTCTTGACGGTGGCAGCATCGCTTGCGGTGGCCCTGGGGCTCTCGGCCTGCCAGAACGTCGCCACCTTTACACAGCCCAGCCTGGTCCGCGTCATCGACGCTTCTTACATTGCTCCTGCGGCGAATGTGGTTGTTGAGGGCACAGTGCTTGCCGCCAACATCGGGCAGGGAAGCATCACCGACTATGGCACCCTGCCGGCCACTAACGATGCCCTAATCAAGATAACGGCCGCCACCGGCGGCGCTGCGCTGGTCAGTGCGAACGGCAGTCTTTTGGCAGGCCATCAGCACTCGATTTTTCTTACCGACAACGGCGCGGCGCCCACCAGTTATACGGTGACGGTTCTTGAAGATCAGGACGTGTCGGCAGCTGGTGGGCACTCGGCTTTCCGCTTTCTTAACCAGGCGCCTAAAGTCGGGTCAGTTGACGTCTACATGGTACCCACAAGTTCAACGCTGGCCAATGCTGTGTTGCAGGCCACGGTGCCCGTGGGCGGGACCTTCGGTTACTTCAGCTTCATGTCAGAGACGGTAGACATGATCATTGTGCCAACCGGCCCGGTGACAACAACTACGCCCGAGTTTATCAAGAAGGGCCTGGCCCTCACGGGCGGCGAAGTTTACACGGTGCTCATCGTCGATAACCAGCTGGTCAGTAACCCGCCGGTGAATGTGTACATGAAGAGCGACCTGGCGCCGTAGTTCGGCGGAACTGGCGTCACTGTCGCGGAGTCGCAACAGCGCGTATACTCGCCGGCAAGGCTAAGCAAGCAATGGACACTACCTCGATTCTGCTCCCGACTTCGCTGCAAGGCGCGGCCGCCCTCACCGTCATTTTGGCGTTTGCAGGCTACTTGGTCACGTTCTTAAGCTCCCGCATGCTGGCTCGGCGCACAGACATGCTGAAGCTGGTGAATATGCGCCTTAATGAGTTTTATGGCCCTCTCTTTGTGGCTTCGCAGGCCGGGAATATCGCCTACCGATCGCTGCTCGCGAGGCAGGGCAAGACACAAAGTGAGCCCATTCTTGATTCTGAGATGAAGGACTGGATGCTGTGGGTGACCACCATCTTCATGCCCCTCAACGACATTCGCGAGAAGATTATTATCGAGAAGGCCTACCTCATCATCGAGGAAGAGATGCCGCGTTGCCTGCTGGACTTTGTTACCCACGTGGTGGGTTACAAAGCGGTGCTGTCGAAGTGGGCTGAGGGCGACTACTCCGAGCGGAGATCGACTATTGGCTGGCCGCCGGAGTTTGATACGTATGTAACTCACTCCTACAACGCCCTCAAAGCAGAACAGACTCGGCTGCTGCACGGTTCGTTGTGGAGGGTTTATCGGCGGGTATTCAAGGGCAAACGCCGGTAGGCGTAAGAGGCGCACCTTGGTGCCAACTGCATGGTTGGCAGGCAAGCCCCATCGGCTGAAGTTTGGTGATCTGTTTTGTGCGCGGGCTCTCTAGCCGCGCTGCCGCCGAACTTCTTCTTGTACCGTCTTCCGGATTTTCATAATCTCTATCCCAAGACGTTTATCCGCCTCAGTCAGCGCGGAGGAGCGCTTATCCCAATTGAGCCGGTACTTTCTGAGTACCGCATCAAGGAAGACCTTGACCTCTGTCTGCAGACCCTCCGTGACGTGCACCAGGAGGTGAAGCTTGCTGTCGTCGTCCGAAAGCTGGCAGCCACCGTTCTGAAGGCCTTGCAGACAAAACGCGAGAGACGTTCGTATGTGGGTGTTCGCCGGGTCGTTCCCTGAAAACAATCGATGCAGGGACGGCATAAAGCTCTTCAGGAACTTGTAATCCAGATGGGGAGCGGTGGTCATCAGCACTGACAGCAGTCCGTCGAGGATATTGTCGGCATCCACTTTGCTGCACCCCGAAAGTCCGACCGGCCGTGCAATCACGTAATGCGAAAACCCGAGAATAATTTGCTGCTCGTTTTCCTCGGCGGCAGCCACGTTGTCTATGCAATTGCGCAAGGCTTGATCGACCAGCATTGCATCGTCAATCAGTTGAGTGACAACAAGTTCTCCTGAGACTTCAGTCTTTCCGAACACAGGAATCCTCCTCGAGGGACAAGTTGGCACAGTGTATCAAATCCAAGGGAACGAACAATACAGGTTATTCAAGCCCAAAATGCGAATGTCCCAAGCCTCGACCTCGAGACTTGGGACACCCCCAATTGCGCAACCTTATCCCAGAAAACTGACAACTGATCGCTGTTGGCTGATCTAGTACCTGTAATTCTCAGCCTTGTAAGGCCCTTCCACCGGCACGCCCAGATAGTCTGCCTGCTTCTTTGTGAGTGTGGTTAGCTTTACGCCAATCTTCTCCAGATGCAGGCGGGCTACTTCCTCGTCAAGGTGCTTGGGCAGAACATAGACGCCTACCTTGTAGCTGTCCTTCTTGGCCCACAGGTCAAGCTGCGCCAGGGTCTGGTTGGCAAAGCTGTTGCTCATTACAAAGCTCGGATGGCCAGTGGCGCAACCCAGGTTCACCAGGCGTCCCTCAGCCAGCACAAAAATGCTGTGGCCGTCGGGGAAAGTGTATTGATCCACCTGCGGCTTGATGTTGAGCTTGGTCACGCCCGGCTCACGGTTGAGCTGGTCCATCTGGATCTCATTATCGAAATGCCCGATGTTGCAGACAATCGCCTGGTCCTTCATGTGCTTCATGTGTTCCAGGGTGATGATGTCCACGTTGCCCGTGCATGTAACGTAGATATCGCCACGGCCCAGGGTATCTTCGACGGGGGCAACTTCAAAGCCCTCCATTGCGGCCTGAAGTGCGTTGATTGGATCGACTTCCGTAACAATCACGCGCGCGCCCATGCCGCGCAGCGAGTGCGACGAGCCCTTGCCCACATCCCCGTATCCGCAGATGACCGCGACCTTGCCCGCAACCATCACGTCAGTGGCGCGCTTGATGCCGTCGGCCAGCGATTCGCGGCAGCCATAGAGATTGTCGAACTTGGACTTGGTAACCGAGTCGTTGACGTTGATGGCCGGCACCAGCAGCTTGCCCTGCTCCATCATCTTGTAGAGCCTGTGGACGCCCGTCGTGGTCTCTTCCGAGACGCCGCGCCATTCCTTCACAACCTTGTGCCAATGCTGAGGATCGTCGGCATATACCTGTTTCAGCAAGTCCTTGATGACCTGCTCCTCGTGGCTCTCCGCGGGAGCGTCCACCCATTTGTCGCCATTTTCAAGCTCGAAACCCTTGTGGATGAGCAGCGTCACATCGCCGCCGTCGTCCACCACCAACTCCGGCCCTTTGCCGCCCTTGTGATTCAGCGCCTGGTAGGTGCACCACCAGTACTCTTCGAGAGATTCGCCCTTCCATGCAAAAACCGGCACGCCCGTGGCAGCAATCGCTGCGGCGGCATGGTCTTGCGTCGAGAAAATGTTGCAGCTTGCCCAGCGAACTTCAGCGCCCAGGCTGGTCAGCGTCTCAATCAGTACTGCGGTCTGAATGGTCATGTGCAGCGAACCGGTGATGCGCACGCCGGCCAGGGGTTTCGCGGCGGAATATTTGTTGCGAATCGACACCAATCCCGGCATTTCCTGCTCGGCGATGGTGATTTCTTTACGGCCCCAATCGGCCAGGCCCAGGTCGGCCACTTTGTATTCCGCTTCAATTCTTTCCAGGGTAGAAGTTGCCATCTAAGATTCTCCTTGTATCGTCACATCGTGATATGTTGATATGTATCAGAAAGACTCTATGCCGTCAATCGTAAAAATCCTCCGAGTGGTAGCCGACCCCAACCGGCTCCGTATCCTGTTGCTTCTGCGGGGCGAGGAGCTTTCTGTCGCCGAGTTGCAGGAGATTCTGGCCATGGGCCAAAGCACCATCTCCACCCACCTGTCGCAGCTCAAGCAGGCGGGGCTAGTCGAGGACCGGCGCACCGGCAAGAGCAATCTCTACCACCTGACCACCACCGCCACCTCCGGTGGGGGTAGCGTTTTGGTTGGGTTCCTTGCCCAGGCCAAAGAGGAAATTCCGGAAGCGGGACCGGACCAAATTGCCATGCGTAGCGTGCTGAGGAAGCGCCAGGATAAGACGCGCAGCTTTTTTGACAGCGTGGCTGGGCGTCTGGGCCGGGACTATGTACCCGGCAAATCCTGGAAAGGGATGGCCGAGGCGCTATTGCGACTGATGCCGCCCATGACCATCGCCGATCTGGGCGCCGGTGAGGGAGCCTTCGCGCTGTTGTTGGCGCAACGGGCCAAAAAGGTGATTGCTGTTGATACCTCGGCGAAAATGATCGAGGTTGCACGGGACCAGGCGCTGCGTCACGGCGTCGAAAATGTGGAATACCGGCTGGGCGATATGGAAGAAGTTCCGATCGAAGACGCTGCCGTCGAACTGGTCTTCTTTTCGCAATCGCTGCATCACGCGTTGCATCCCGAGCGCGCTGTGCAGGAGGCCTGGCGGATTCTGCAGCCGGGCGGCCGCATCGTGATTCTCGATCTCGTGAAGCACCGCTTTGAAGAGGCACGCGAGATGTATGCAGACGAGTGGCTTGGCTTCAGCGAGACGGAGTTGGAGGCGCTGCTACAGAAGTCCGGGTTCACCAACGTGCAGACCTCAGTGGTGCATAAAGAGGCGGAGACGCCGCAGTTTCAGACCCTGCTGGTGGTTGGGGACAAGGCGAGTTAGGTTTGTGCGCAAAGGCTCCTACACGCCCACCGGCGCGACTTCTTCCTCTCGCAAAGCTGCAAGCCGCGTGGTTTCCAACTCTCCGCGATAGAACATGTTGAAGGTGTCGAACGGAATCAGCCGCTTGCCGTCTGGATGCGCAATGTGGATGCAACTCTTCTTTACGCTACGCACATCGAAGGCTTCGGCGTCGATGAACTGCACAATCAAAATCCGGAAAAGATTCCTGTAACCCAGGTCCTTGGGGATAAGCACCTTGGGCAGGCAGCAAAGTAACTCGCGCAAAGTGCTGGCCTGCGAGCTGGGCGAGAGATTCGTCGCGAAGAGCTTGAATAGATGCTCGCGCAGCCCCGCCTCCTGCTCATAGACGATGGTGTTCTTGGCCCCGTTGATCAGTACCTCTGGCGGCACCATGCCGGTAAGTGGAACCGTCTTCCCGCCCATCTTGATGGCATATGCCATGGCCAGCGCATCCGGGTGGCAAGGCACGGGAATCAGGTCCTCCGGCTTGAATACATTGGTCTGCGTCAGAATCCGTCGCCGCACCTCGGTGAGTGTGAGCCGGTGTTGAGCGGAGTCGAACCCCTGCACGCGCCCGGCCTGCTGCACGGGTTGGAAAGTAACTCCACGCACTGCGGGCTGGGTCAACGCGAAGTCCACAATCGCACCTAACTCATCGTCATTGACGCCGCGCTCGACAGTTACAACCAGCGTGGTTGAAATCCCGAGCCTATTCAGCCGTTCCAGAGCCTTCTCGCGGGTCGAACGAAGGTCGGCGCCGCGCAACTGCATCAAAGGCTCGCGACGCAGCGAATCGAACTGCAGATAGATTTCAAACTGTGGCATGAACCCGGCAAGGCGTTTCGCAAATTCCTCGTCCTGCGCAATGCGAATGCCGTTTGTGTTCACCATCAAGTGCCGAATGGGCCGCTCCTTGCACATCTCCAGCACGCGGAAGAAATCCGGATGCAGGGTAGGTTCGCCGCCTGAAATCTGCACTACGTCCGGCTCTTTCTCGTTGCGCACCACGCAGTCCAGCATGGCTTCAATTTGATCCAGTGAGCGGAACTCGGTGCGGTGCTGCCCGCTGCCCGCATAGCAGATGGGGCAGGTCAAGTTGCAGGCGTCGCAAATCTCCACCAGCGTGAGGCAACTGTGCTGCTCATGGTCGGGGCACAGGCCACAATCATAGGGGCAGCCCCATTTAACAGGCGTGTTGTAGACCATTGGCTGTTCCGGTGTCTTTATGAAAACCTCGCGCGCACGGCGGTAGTAGTCCACATCGTCAGCCACCAGCACCCGCGCGTGTCCATGCTCGGGGCAGCGCTTCAGCATCCACACCTTGCCATCTTCGAATACGATCTTCGCGTCCACTCGGCGGTAGCAGGTGGAGCAGATGGAGATGGCCACATCGTAATAGAGATATGGGCGGACCTTTTCAGTCATTGCATCCTCCGGGATTTCATGCGTTGAATCCACGCAAAAATCAGTGCAACAAAGAGCGCGATAAGCGTAACCAGAAAGAGAAGCAACTGTAATGCCGGCAAGTAGATCCAGGGGGTGAGATCGTCGTTCGCATGCGTGGCTGCAACTCTCAAGATGACGGGCGTAACCGAGCAGAGACCAAACTGAATGGCAAGTGCAACGGCCAGCATGGCAACCCACCGAGCCGCGCCTCTCATGTTGTTGAACAGTCTAGCCATGCCCAGAATCTCCATTCCGACTGGATAGCATTTCTAGCCTTTATCTTTGTCCCCATTGTTGGAATCGTCAAAGAGTTGTTGCGGCTCAGAGCGCTTGCGACTGAGACTATTGACCGCTGACAAAACGATCCACATGATGACCGTCAGCACAAGGCCCGCGGCTGAGAGCAGCGCTGCGATAAGTTCCAGTATGGCCAGAAAAACAAAGAGAGCCGCACCATTCGGCATGCGCGATGAGACGAGTGCTGTCATGCCGCACGTTCCCAGCGAAACGCCAAAGATGATGGCAAGCAACGTGATCATCTTTGCAAACGGAATGCGCTCAATCAGCGGTTGACTCATCAAGTCCCTTTCTATTGCGTAACCAACCCACGGCCAGAAATAGCAGCCCGGCCAGGCAGGACCATTGAATCAGATTGAGCGAATAAATCAACAGTTGCGGCTTTAGAAAGTCGATAACTACCCGCCAGGCCAGGTAACTCGCAACAAAGATGCGGAAGCGTGCGCCCTCGGCCAGCGGACGCCGGATGCTCAGAAGCAGTCCAACCAAGACCAGGAAAGCGATCTCATAAATCTGTACAGGGTGGCGGCCGATGCCATCGCCGAGATCGACGGCCCAGGGCAGGCTTGTCGGCTTTCCATAGGTATCGTCGGCCAGCCCGGCCAGAAAGCACCCAATGCGTCCGACAGCGATGCCAACGCAGAGAGGCAGCGCAAACAGGTCGCCGGTGCGGCGTCGGATTCCGCTGATCTTTTTGACAATCTCGACACCGAGCCAGCCGCCCAGCAGGCCACCGACGATGGTCTTGCCGCCGGGCGAAAACATAAGCCAGATTAGCTGACCTGTATGCCATGCCGCGTCGACCGTGGGCCATTGCTCGGCAAGGCCAAGCAGGCGGCTTCCCAAAAGTGCACCAACGGCCGCTGCGGCCAGCACAGTCCAACGCTGTGGTTCGCGCACCACGTCACCATCGCGCGCGCGGAGCCGCCGAAACACTGCATAGCCTGCGGCGTACGCAAGCGTCTCAAAGACCGGATGCCACACCGGGTGTGAGCCGATTGGAAGCATGGGGGGAGTATACCCGCAGCAACGTCAAACAGTCGTAAACTCAGCTAGTCGTCGCACAGTCAGGTTAGCGGAGTAACTTGCAGGTCAGCGCTTGACGCCCTCTGCCTCAAGCAGCGCCCGTTTCCGCTCCACTCCCCAACGGTATCCGGTGAGTGAACCGTTAATACCCACCACGCGATGGCACGGAACAATTACGGCCACTCGATTGGTAGCGCATGCCCGGGCAACGGCGCGGGTTGCCTTGGGAATCCCCATCTCGCGGGCCAATTCGCTATAACTCCGCGTCTCCCCACGCGGAATCTGGCGCAGCGCCTGCCACACGCGCAGTTGGAAGACCGTTCCGCGCAAATCCAGGGATTCCCCCTTGCGGCTTTGCCCAAGGTCCGAGCCATCGCGGACATAAGCCAGCGCCGCATCCACAAGCCGCGACAGCGATGGATCGCGGCGGACTGTTGCGGCAGGGAACTCCTCGCGCAAACTGGTTTCCGCCTCGGCCGAGGTTTCTCCCAACGCCAGCCAGCAAAGTCCCCGCTCCGTTGCGCCCACCACCAGCCAGCCGAAGGGCGACCGCGCAGTTGTGTAGCCGATCTTCTCGCCGCGTCCTCCTGCAGCAAAGCGGCCGGGTGTCATGCCAAGCTGAGTGCCTTCGTATGCGCGGCTTGATGAACCGAATCCTGCTTCATACACGGCGTCTGTCACGTTGCCTCCCTGTTTGAGCGCGCTGCGCAATCCGCCTGCCCGCAGCGCCCGTTGATATTGCAGTGGACTCACTCCCAACTCCTGCTTGAAGAGCCTCTGCACGGTGAACGGGCTCAACCCAACCAGGCGGCCCAACTCGGCCAGCGGAACCGCCCGGTCAAGGTGTGCCTCTAAATGCGCACGGACCTTATCTAGCGGATTGCCCACTCCGGGAGCAGTAGGCTTGCAACGTTTGCAGGGGCGAAAACCGGCAGCCAGCGCCTCGTCCATAGAAAGGAAGAAGCGCACGTTGCCCCGCAGAGGCCGGCGGCTCTTGCAAGACGGCCGACAGAAAACGCCGGTGGTCAGCACCGCATAAAAAAATGTGGCTTTGGGGTCCCGGGCCAGCACTTGGCCCCAGGCGGCTTCGAGGCCGATTTCGGAAGCCGGGCCGGATTTCGGTTCGGATTGGAGTTTACCGCTCATGTGAACCATGTTCGCCGATGTGTTGCGCTGCACGCTATCCGGTTCTTGCGCGTAATTCCGAAGATTTGGTTCCGCGATAGGGATGGCGAAGAATTCCTGCAATTTGGACGATTGTGCGTCCCCACCGTTGTGACAGGAACAAGTCGCAAAGATGAGGCACGGGGCCTGATTGGACGAGCGGAGAGAGGACTAAGGATTCAGTTCAACTCCCCGCAGAGCAGCCTCTGCCCTTTCAAGATCCGCCTCGGTGTCTACGCCAATGGTGTCTGCCGGCGCTTCGGCGACATAGAGCGCAATGCCGTTCTCAAGCAACCGCAATTGTTCGAGCCGCTCGATCTTCTCCAGCGGCGAAGGAGGCAGCGATGCAAACCGCTCCAGCGCAGCCTTGCGGTAGGCGTAAATCCCCAGATGCTTACGGTAGCCAGTAAACCCGGCACCGTCACGGTCAAACGGCACTGTAGCCCGGGAAAAGTACAGAGCCCGCCCGTCCTGAGCCGTGACCACCTTGACGGCATTGGGGTCGGCAAACTCCTCTGGCGGGCAGCGGACGGCGAGCGTCGCCACTTCCACCTCGGGCCGGTCAAAAAGCGCCAGCAATGGCGGAAAAAACGCTGGGGTAAGTGTCGGCTCATCGCCTTGGATGTTTACGTAAATGTCGGCGTCAATCTGGCGGGCAACTTCGCGCACTCTGTCTGACCCACTCGGGCACGTCGCCGAGGTCATGGCCACTGGAATGTTGCGCGCCCGGCACACCGCCGCCACCTCTTCCGAATCTGTGGCTACTACAACGGGGTCCATCAGCCCACTGGCCTTCGCGGCGCGCCAAACCCACTCGACCATGGGGCGGCCTGCGATGTTGCGCAGCACCTTGCGGCTGAGCCGCGTGGAACTGAGCCGGGCCGGAATCACCGCGGCGATATGGAACTTGCTCATGCAGGCGAGTTTACAGGAGAGGGTGGGGTGAGTTCACGTTTCCCGGCGCTCCGGGGCCTGCGGCTCAAGCGGAAGTCGTCAAGTCTGGTTTGACCTGCAATCCAGCCGCCCGTATCATCACTATTGGGACTTGTTCGCGGGTGTGTGCCTGCCAGGCCCCAACCGGCCATTGTGGTCGGTGCCTTCCATAAAACATCCCTCCCGGCGGGGTAGCTCAGATGGTTAGAGCGACGGATTCATAACCCGTAGGTCGGCAGTTCGATCCTGCCTCCCGCCACCAATAAAATCAACAACATACGATGGGGTTACAGCCTCTGCAATCTTGCGAGGTTGCGCGGGGGTTGCGGATGGTTGCCGTGCGGGAGACCCCTTCTTCTCCGACTTCAGTTCCAGGCGATCCACGTAGGAGACACCCGCACCTGGAATCAGGTGACCGTAGGAAAAGTAGTATGCTGTTTGCCGGGTTGCGTTTAACAATATCCGATCTTGTGCCTGAACAGGGGCTCCGCAGGCGTTGAAGTGAAGGCCGGCAGCTTGTATCAACCCCCTACCGCTTGCGCAGTCGCAGCGTTTCCCAACTTCCGTCGGCACTCCAGCCTCCATCCACTGAGAGTGCGTGTCCGTTGATAAAGCCGCTTTGCTCTCCGTCAGCGAGAAATGCGATAGCGCGAGCGATATCGTCAGGACTGGCGAAACGGCCCATAGGAATGCGACCGGTGATATCCGCATCCGTGTAGCTTCCACCAGCCTGATCAGCCACATCCATCTCGGTCTTTACCCAGCCGGGACAAACCGCATTGACGCGGACACCGCGCCCGCCCCACTCGGCTGCGAGAGTACGCGTGAGACCCACCAGGCCATGCTTCGAAGCGTTGTATGCTGCCCGGTCCGCAATTCCGAGCAACCCTGCAACGGAGGCGACGTTGACGATCGAGCCGCTGCCCGCTTCGAGCATCTTCGTTCCGAAGGCCTTCGCCATTAGAAACGGCGCCACAAGGTTCACCTCAAGCACGCGACGATAGTCGCTGAGAGCGGTATCCTCCGCGGCTGAGATGAGGCTGATTCCGGCGTTGTTCACAAGCACGTCAGTACGTCCATATCGTCCGAAGACCTCCTTGGCAAATGAGTCTACCGTGACCTCATCCGTAATGTCACCGGCGAAGCCCACTGCCGAGCCGCCCGTCGCTTCAATGGCTTTCAGGGTCTCCGTTGGCTGATGAAGATCGATGATGGCGAGACTGTACTCCCGTTGTGCGAGCAATTCCGCTGTGCGACGACCAATCCCTTGTGCCCCTCCGGTAACTACTGCCACACGCGTATTGTCACTCATGTGCCTGATGTCCTCTTTCTTACAATCGTAAACCTCCCCTATGTGGGCCGAGCGCATAAGCGGTATTAGCGGGTGACCACCGACTGCATTCTTTGGGTGCCTTGCGGTTCAAGGGTTCGTCGCCATTGGCTGGCCGATCCAGTTTTGGATTACAACGAACTTCTTGCCAGGAGGGCCCTGTGGATGGCACAGGACGCCTTGTAACGTGTCACAACGGATGCGACCAACCCTGGTTGTTCAACGTCCATGGGTGCCAACAGCCCCGGTGACGATGCTTTTCATCTGCCCCGCCAGGACGTTTGTGTTCGAAACCAAATCGAAGGCAGCGTCGCCGATCCCGCGCTGGCCCTCTTGGGGAGCATCGGCTCTATCCAGGATATGTCGGTGATTTCTTTTTTCTAAGACATAGATCGCACCGCAACGGCCTCGTCCAAAAGGTCGTCAAAAAAACGGTCTTCAAGTTGAATATCTTCAGCGACAGAAACCGTTGAAGCTAGGGGGTCTAGAGGGTATGGTCTATTGACCTTTGCGGTCGCTCTTGAGCCGTACATCAATTACGCTCCCGTGCGCTGTTGTCAACTGGGCCCGTTCACTATTGAGTGGAATCTCTACCTCAATGAACTGCCCTGTCTCAGCGTGCTTCAAGCGCTTCTTCCAATTGAAGAAATGTGATTTGCAGAGACCCCGCTCCCGGCAGAATGCAGCCACACTCTGCCCACTGCGCGCGGTGGCTATCGACAACAATATAGCGAGCGCGAGATGAAGCGCGTAGTCCTCAATCGCAATTATTTCCAGCTTGGGATTATGAAAATCTTGGCACAATCGCAAGAACAGTTTGTTCGTTGGCAATCAGTGTGGCGGCAGAAAGGCGTGGCGATCGGAGTTGAATGACAGCCGCGTCGCTGATCGACACAACCGGTTCGATCTTTGCCGATCCGGTTGTGTCGAGGTATGTGGGTTTGAAGCTGTGATTCAGTCAATTCTAGAAGCTGAGTTTGGCTCCGAGTTGCATGTACCGCGGGGGCAAGGTGCTACCCGTTGTACCGAACCCAGCGCTTGTGTCGTTAAAGTTGCTATTCACACCGTTCAGATTGACGCGGTTGAACAAATTGAACATGTCCACGCGGAATTCAATGTTGATCCGTTCGGTGATGGACGTTCCCTTTCTCGCCGTGAGGTCCACGTCAGCATAACCAGGATTGCGGAACGCATTCATCTTCTCATTTCCCTGCGCTCCCCCAGTCGCAAATTTCGGCGCGGCAAACTGGCTGTGAGTGATGACGCCTGAATCAACCACGCTGGTGAACTGATACGACTTCCTGTCATGCTTTTGGTGGTAACTGACGACGTTAGGAACGTCGCTGCCGTTGTCTCCATCGGCAGAATAGTTGCCGCTGTTCGCAGCATAAGTAATATTCCCAGCTGCCAGTTCGGTTGCATAGTTCGCTGCGGTTACAGTTACGCCCGTTGTATCGATCAGCGACAGCGAATTTCCGCTTGTAACATAGAACGGCGTTCCCGATTGGAGGATCATTGTCGAGGCCAAATTGAAGCCCGATGTCAACCTCTTGACGAACCCGCCTCTATTGGCCAATCCGGGAATATCGTAACTCGAACCCATCGAAACGCGGTTGGGAACATCCCAGTTCGAGGGGCTGTAAAACTGTTCGATGTTGTAATTCGTACCACCACCGGCGCCGGTGTATCCGTCGGGATAGTTGGTCGAGTCATCCTTTGAGACTGAATGCGTATACGAAGCCGTAAGGAACCCATGTTTGCCAAAACGGCCCCTTACCGCTGCGATAAACGCATTGTAGTTTGCCCTGGCTCCGTTGAATTCATAGTTGATGTGGCCGAAGCTTGGATTGAGACGAGTCTGAATTCCGTTTCCAGTCCAAACTCCGCTGGAGTTATACGCTGGATTCCGAATTAAGTCTCCCGGAGACAAGTTTACGTCCACGTCATAGCTGGTATCGCCCGTGTTGCCACCAACTACGACCAGGTTGGAGGAGTGCGTTCCCGAATATCCTACGCTGGCAGTCAGACTAGGTGTGAGTTGACGCTCGATCGCGGCAGACCAGCCCACCGTATTCGGAGCGGCCAAGTTCTGCTGTACCGCTCCCATCGAGATATTCGAGCCAACGATGCCGCCGTGCGCATCCAACGGAGTACCAACGAACGCCGGATAAGTAAATCCAAAAGGATAGTGAGTTTGTGTTCCAAAGCCGAAAATCGGGGGCGCCGTAGATCCGTTGCTGAAGAAAGTCGGCACGGTAGGCCCAGGCGCATTGTTACCCAGGAGATTCTCTTCGTTCCCCAGTGTTGGCAGATCGTGGAACAGGCCCACGCCGCCTCGAATTACCCACTTGCCACTTAATGTTGGATCGTATGCCAACCCAACGCGTGGGGAGAAGATCCAATTGCGGTCGGATGGGTACACATTTGGCTGCACTTTGAAGACGGCATTTGCGATCTTATCTGAGAAATTCGAACCTGATGCAAGAGTCATGTTCGAGATGACATTTTGCGGTGCGTTGAAGTTCTTCGGAGGTAGCGCTTCGTCAACGTATGGATTACCGTTGTTGTCGTACCGGACTCCGTAGTTCACTGTGAGTTTGCGGTTAACCTTCCAGCTATCTTCAGCAAAAATGCCAACCGTCGTCTTCTTGTAGCCATAGGTGTACGGGACTGGTTTTCCGGTCACCACATTGTATGAGAGACCGCTCTCGGAGTAGATGTTGTCGTTGATGAAGTCAATCATATTGCTGTATTGCAGTGATGGAATTCCGTCTGGTCCCTGGAAGAAGACATCGTCGTCACCGCGCCAAATGTCAAAGCCAGCCTTGAAGCTATGTGCGCCGACAACCTTGGTCAGCACATCACGCCAGTGATAGCTATGCTGGATGTAGTCTCCTTGTGCAAAGCCGTCTCCAAAGCCGTTGCCAAGTTGGGTCACGCTGACAATCGGGACCGTGAATGTTCCCGTTTTGTTCGCAAAGCCTTCAATCCTGGAATACCCGAAGATCGCCTCGTTCAGCATGCTCGGCGAGAACGTGTGCGTTTCGTTCGCCTGGAGATTGAACACGTAGTAGTCGCTCGTGGTGTTGAACGCAGGACGAACGTTGGGGCCGCCTGTAAAGGCTGTGCTGCGGTAGAAGTTGCCGAATAAGCGGTCCCTCTTGAAAGTCTTGTCCAGGCGAATGTTGTACTGTTTCGCGTTGTAGATGCTGGAAGGGGTAAATCGACCTGTATCGAGAACCGGCGTGGCGCATGGGATGTTGTCATATGCGGCGCCAAGATTCCCTACGCCTGCCAGGCACGATGCCTGCTCAGCTGACGGAAGCGTGTTGCTCCACAATTGTCCTGCGGTGGAATTCACTCCAACCGTCGTCGCAGCACTGGCCGGGTATTTTGTCATTATCTGCGTTTCGCCCGTGTTCGGCTGTACCGACTTTGCAAATTGCACGAACGCAGGATCCTCGTAGGTCGTCAGCGAACTGCTATTCGCCGCGATAGAGTAGTAGGGCTCGTAGCCAACAAAGAAGAAGAATTCATGATGGGGGATAACTGGTCCACCCAAGGCAAACGAGAAGTTGCTGATGTGATAGGGAGGCAGTGGCGTCCCTTTAGGAATGCCAAACTCGCCGCGCGCCTGCAACTGCTGCGACTCGTAGTAATCACTGGCAAGCCCATGGAATCCGTTGGCGCCTGACTTGCTCGTCATTACAGTCTGAATCGAACTGGAGCGACCATAGTCGACGGTGTACGTGTTGGTTTGAACGCTGACCTCTTGCAACGAATCTGCGTTCGGCGTCAGATTGAGGACGCCAGGGCGAATGAAGCTGGTGACATCCATTCCGTCGACGATATAGAGATTGCCGTTTGCACCGCGCCCGTTTGCACTCGCGTTGACCCAGTTTTCAGGAGCGAAATTTGTTGACGTACTCGCACCCGGCGAGGATTGGCCTCCCAAGCCGGTAACACCTGGAGCCACAGTAAGTACGTTGGTTGGGTTCCGGCCTGGCAACGGCAAGTCAGCGAGGGCTGTGGAGTTGAGCGTTTCTTCCAAGCGGCTGTCCGAGGTGTCGAGAAGCGCAGCCTGTGTGGTCACCGTGACTGTTGACGAAGCCGATGCAACCGTGAGAGTCAGAGGGACGTCGAACAGCTGATTAGCAGTTAGGACAACTGCTTCTGAGATGGGTGAAAATCCTTGTACCTTTGTCGATACCGTGTAATTTCCAGCCGCCAAACTCGTGAAGCGATAGACGCCGTTGTTGGTGCTCAATGTCGTCTGTTTCACGCCAGTGGCATCGTTAACCAGGGTGACCGATGCATTTGGAACAACAGCACCCTTCTGATCCTGCACCGTTCCTTGGATCCCTGCATTGAATTGCGCGTAGCAACTGGCTGTTGAAATCAATAATGCCAGCGCCAATATCTCGACGAGCCCTCTAATCTTTCTTGTCATCCTAGCCTCCCAAACGTGGTTTGTTGCGCAAGCGAAGTGACTGCCGACCCCAATTGACTTCCAACTTTTCGTGCTCACTGTTATCGTTTCCGAGCGACAAATCGAAATTGTCTTCATTACCCGCCGCCTCTCTGGAAGAGGCGGTGTGGGAAGGTGCCACTGCGCGTTAATCTATAATTGATTATCGCGCGACTTGTCAATCAAAAGTTTGGGGTGTCAAGGGCGAAGCAAAACCAGGCCAACGAGATCGGACGTTCCCTGATACGCAGGTGAATACGATTCGCTTGAAACTGCTCCAGATCGGTGCCTTGGTGCGGGTCAGCGTGCGCGGAGTTGTGCTCCAACTCAGTTCCTCCTACCCATGGAAAGAGCAATATGCAGCCGCCTTCCACGCCCCGCGCCGTTAAGAACTGCACGCAACATTGCCATCACTCCCATCTTTCTTCTCACAGCTTGCAGGTAACCTAGCGGGGGGCGTCCAGTCGGTTGCGCGAGGGGTGAGGAATCTACCGCAATTTGCCGGATCCTGCAGAGTTGAGTTATTTATCTTGCTTGGAATCAGCGGGCTCTGTGGGATTCATAACCCGTACGTCGGCAGCTCGATACTGCATCCGCTACCAATATTTCAGCGAAACCAATAGGGAAATGCCCCCCGGTTTCACTGGACTTTCTCCGTTCAAACCGGAATTTGCCAGGCTCAGCTCCTTAAATGTCCAAGTTTCAAACCCCTTGAGCTATCATTGCGTCTATAGAGTGAGCGGCCTGTTTCACCTTGGGCCATCCCGGCGGTGTGAGTGTCTAGATTCTTCCAGCGACTTGTTTTCGTGCTTTCCGTGGCGATTTTTGCTGCCCTTGGCTTTGGCTTTGCCCTGGGCGAGTTTGGGCTGTTCGGTGTTCATGCCGATGGCGAGCAGGACGGCGCCTACCGCCAGATGGGCGTTTACGGCGATGTGCTCAAGAAAATCCAAACCGATTACGTCACTGAACCAAACATCAACGATGTGACCACTGGCGCTCTGCACGGGTTGCTTGAGAGCTTGGATTCAGACTCCAGCTATCTCACTCCGACCGAGTACAAGATATTCAAGGAACGGCCCACAACGGGTGTCGCGCAGGTCGGCATCAACGTTTCAAAGCGCTTCGGTTACGCCACCATTGTCAGCGTGCTGCCCGGTTCGCCCGCCGACAAGGAGCACTTGTCCGATGGCGACGTCATCGAGTCCATCGGCGAGCAGTCCACTCGCGAGCTTTCGCTGGCCGTCATCCGGCTGATGCTTGAAGGCAAGCCGGGGACCACGGTCACGCTCTCTGTAGTGCGCCCGCGCAAGGCCGACCCGGACAAGCTGACCCTGACCCGCACAATTACCGCCCCTCCCCCGCTGGCCGAGCAGCAGTATGAGAACTCCACCATTCTCTATCTCAAGCCCGGCGTGCTGACTGCTGCGCACGTGGACGAAGTGGCGGCAAAGATCAAGGCCGCTGGCAAGACCCGCAAAGTGCTGCTGGATCTGCGCGACTCCTCCGGCGACGACGCCGCACAGGGGCTGCGGCTGGCAAATTTCTTCATAAAAGAGGGAACGCTGGCCACGCTTCAAGGCCAAAAGTTTCCAGCCCAGACCTTTACTGCCGATCCAACAAAATTCATCACGGACTCGCCTTTGGCGGTGCTCGTCAATCGCGGCACTTATGGTGCGGCGGAACTGGCGGCTGCCGCCATCAGCGACGCCAAGCGCGGCGACCTGGTAGGTGAACGCACTTTTGGTGAAGGTTCGGTGCAAAAGACCATCGAACTGCCCGATGGCGCGGCGCTGCTGCTGACTGTGGCTAAATACCAAAGCCCTTCCGGAAAGAAAATTCAGGACGTTGCCGTGGCGCCCTCCGTTGTGGTTGGGCCGTCGCTCGAGGAAGAGCAGCCGGACGAGGAAACGCCTCCCGCCAAGGGAGACGAGCCGCTCAACAAGGCTCTTGAACTGTTGAAAGCCAAAACAAGCTAACTCCGGTATCCCCGGCGACAGGTTTTCGTAGCCGGGGAAACGGATCAGGTTTTGCAATCCCCGCTCTTGCACTGCGTGGTACAGCGCAGTGACCATCACAATCTCTCGAATCCAAGCCGTGCTAGCCTTAGGCTGAAGCATCTTCTCCGAGCACGTTTGAGAAGTGCCCCATGAGGCCTGAATCGCTTGGCTGCCACCCCCACACAGCCTGTCGAGCCGCGCGGTAGCGACCGGAATCTCCGGCTGGCCAAGCCGCAGGTTCCCGTTCGTCGCAGGCGCAAGCTGGCCGGCCCGTTCGCGTTGGCTGTCTTGCTGGTGCTGGCTGTCATTACCGGTTCGCTGGCCGGGCTTACGCTGGTCTATTCAGTCGATCTGCCCCAAATTGACGACCTCGAGCATTATCGGCCCTCCACCACCACCGATCTTTACGACCGCAAGGGACACATCATCGGCTCCTTCGCCTTGGAGCGGCGCGAGGTAGTCAACTACAACGATTTTGCTCCGGTGCTGCGCCAGGCCGTTATCTCGATTGAAGACAAGACCTTTGAGTCCCACTGGGGCGTCAACGTGCTGCGTATTGCCGGGGCGCTGTGGTATGACTTGCGGAACCGCGGGCGTGCCCAGGGCGCGTCCACGCTGACCATTCAGTTGGCGCGCAACCTTTTTCTCTCCTCCGAACGCACCGCTGCCCGCAAGCTGCAAGAGGCCTATCTCTCCATCCAGATTGAGCGCTCTTTTACCAAGCAGCAGATATTTACCCTCTACGGCAATCAGATCTACCTGGGCCACGGGATGTATGGCTTTGAAGCTGCTTCGCAGTTCTACTTCAGCAAGCACGCCAAAGACGTGAATCTGACCGAAGCGGCATTGCTCGCCGGACTGCCCAAGGGCCCGGTTGCCTATTCTCCGTTGCTGAACCCCGACAAGTGCCTGCGCCGGCGCAACCTGGTCCTCGGGGAGATGGAGTCTGACGGGCTGATCTCCCACCTCGCTGCCGAACAAGCGCGCCGTGCCCCGCTCGGGCTGCACATCGCTCAGCCGGAGCAATCGGTGGCGCCCTGGTTTCAGGAGGAGGTGCGGCGGGAACTGGAAAAACGCTTCGGCTCAGAGCAGGTGCATGAGGCCGGGTTGCGCGTTGACACCACGCTGGATATGGACCTGGAGCAGACTGCCAATCGCGCCGTAGCCGACGGACTGGCAACCTATGAGCGGCGTCGTGGCTGGGTTGGCCCTAACGGCCCCGGCAAGCTGGAAAACGTGCTCACAAGCGGCCAGACCATCGAAGAGTACAAGCACCCTGACTGGGCTATGGCAACCAGGCCCGGCGATTACGTGCATGCCCTGGTGACCCGCGTATTGCCTTTGGAGATTCACGCACGTGTGGGTGCGGACGAGGTGGTGCTGCTGCCCGAGGATTGGAAATGGACAGGGCAACGCTACGGCGATGCGCTGGTCACGCCCGGCGACATAATCTGGGTACACCTCGGCGATCAGATGGAAGGCAGCGCACGCCGGGCCACGTTGGAGCAGGACTCCGGCGCTCAAGGCGCCCTGCTGGCCATGGACAATACTACTGGCGACGTGCTGGCCATGGTGGGCGGGCGCGACTACGCCCTCTCGGTATTCAACCGCTCCACGCAGGCTCAGCGACAGACCGGCTCCAGCTTCAAGCCTTATGTCTACACTACGGCGATTGAAGAAGGCGCTAAACCCACGGACACTATTGTGGATGGGCCGGTAAGCTTCAACGGCTGGGCGCCGCACAACTATGAGAATGACTACAAGGGCACAATGACCCTGACCAACGCGTTTGCCGAGTCGCGCAACATCCCTGCCGTCAAGCTGGCCGCCCGGGTAGGCATTCACAAGGTAATCGACATGGCCCATCGTTTTGGCATCACCACCAGCATTCCCGCCTACCTGCCAATAGCACTTGGTGCGGTCGAGATTACTCTGCAGGAGCAGGTAGCTGCGTACGCCGTCTTTCCCAACGATGGCATCCGGGTGAAGCCGCGCCTGGTGCGTAAGGTCTCGAACGCCGACGGCATCACTCTATGGGAAGACACACCCACTGTGGACCAAGTGATTGACCAGCAAACGGCCCGCACCATGATGGGCCTGTTGCGTGCCGTAACGCAACACGGTACCGGAGCGGCGGCCGCGCAATTGAACCACCCAGTGGGAGGCAAGACCGGCACTACCAGCGACTACACCGATGCATGGTTCCTGGGTTTTTCGCCCTCCATTACCTGCGGCGTGTGGGTGGGCTACGACAGCAACCAGTCCCTTGGCGAAAAGGAAACCGGCGCACGGGCAGCGCTGCCCATCTGGTTGACGTGGATGCGCGCCGCCATAGTGGGCAAGGATGATGAGCAGTTCCTCGGCGATGAGCAGGAGAGCCAGATGCTGAAGGCGGCCGCAGAAGTGCCCGCCAAACCCGGTGAACCTCGAACTGTCGCCTCGCCGGGCAAGCCGGTCAAGGCCACCACGGCGACAAAACCGCCAGTAACTCCAGATCCTGCGAAAAAGCCCATCGCAAAACCTGTCGTCAAGCCAATGGTCAAGCCAGCGCTATCTCCGCAGCCTGTCACTGGCAAGCCTCCGGCCACCTTCAAACTCGCGCCTGGAGCAGGCAAAAATCCTGAAAAGCCAGGGAACCAGTAACACAAAGTGGCGGCCATTTTCCAAGTAGCAGGCTGGCCGGGAAAAATACCATTTCCGGCGGGAACTGCCGGCAGGCGGCAACGCACCCGATACACTTTTTCTGTCCACGGATGGGGCTTGTACATTTCGGGGCTGTTCTACTCCAATCCTTATGGGCTATATTGACTACTTGCTGAGTCGCAAAGAGCTCATTTTTCCCCGAAGAGTTTGTCGCCCTTCAATTCGAGCTCGCAACCCTGACCCGGATGCCAATTTTTGGAATCTAAAACAACCCTGCACGGAACCGGAAATGGGGACGTGAACTGAGTAACAGCCCAAGGAGAGCCTTATGAGTATTTCCGACAAAATTGGATTGGTGTTGAAGAGCAAAGGCGAAAGCAGCATCCTGTCGATAGCGCCCGAGCAGTCGGTTTACGAGGCGATCAAGATGATGGCCGAGTACAATATCGGCGCATTGCTGGTTATCTCCAACGAGCGGCTGGTTGGCATACTCTCGGAGCGGGACTACGCGCGCAAAGGCGTCCTGATGGGCCACCCCTCCAAGGAAACCGAGGTCCACCAGATCATGACCAGCCCGGTTCTCTTTGTGAGCCCTGACCACACCGTGGATGAATGCATGACCTTGATGACCGAACACCATTTTCGCCATCTCCCGGTGTTACAGGACGACAAGGTCTTGGGAGTGGTCTCGATTGGCGACCTGGTGAAGTGGGTCATCTCCGGACAGGCGCAACACATTCAGGCGCTTGAAGGGTACATTTCGGCGGCGTATCCGGGGTAGGCTGCACCACGGGCGGAATGGCTTTGCTTTCCCTGGTACCAAGGGGGAATACTTTGACCTGCTGAGGACAGGGTCTGGGGAATCTGGCTCACTGTTTCCGGCTTTCCTCTAATGCAACTGGACAGCCTGTTGAAGCTTCACATATATTTCAGACCCAAGAGACAATACGGAAATCCTTCAAAGGACCCTATGACAAAGAACTGTCTAGCCTCCCGATGGATATTTGTTCTTCCACTGGCTCTCTGCATTCCGGCAGCCTGCCAGCCGCCCAAGATTGAATTCATGCCCCTTGAGGCGGCGCAACCCGTTCTGCAAGAATTCGCCGACACGGTTCCGCCCGAGCTTCGCAATGCGCCCAACGCCGCGGCTTGGTCTGCCTGGGTGCAGGCACAGGACTCCAGCATTCGCCAGAGACTCGATCTCGGCGAAGAGGATACTCTTACCAATCTCCTGCGTTTTGGAGTGACCTACACCAACGAGTACCAGATCGACCGGGAATATCTCACATCATATGGAAAGAGCACCCTGGTCAATGCCTTCGCGGAAAACCGCGCCAATGACCTCATCCGCGCACTTTCCTCTCCCACTGCGAATGAGGGCATGCTGCAGATGCGCGCCTTTCTCATGCAGCGCGGCTACTCTTTCAAGACTCCCGAAGAAAGGGCGCGCCTGAAGCAGCATATGCTTGAGAACCTTGCCCACATGCGAGACGAGTTTGGGGAGTTTCGAGAGAAGATCAAGACTGCGGATCTTTTCGAACAGGGACAGCTCTACTCCCAGCGGGGCATCTCGCTGGATTCCAACCTCTGGCCAGACTATGCGATTGATCGCAGTCTGGACGAGATGGTCAAAGCCGGATTGCTCAAGCCCGGCAGCGTGCGCCGTATAGCGATTATTGGTCCGGGGCTGGATTTCGCGAACAAGGAGTATGGCAATGACTTCTACCCGCCCCAATCGATCCAGCCATTCGCCGTTCTTGATTCTCTTTTTCGGCTCGGACTGAGCGACCCGCGAACATTTCAGCTTTATACCTTCGACATCAGCCCCAACGTGAACATCCATCTGGCGCGAGTGCAAAAGAACGCGTCTGCCGGCAAGCCTTATGTCGTCCAGTTGCCCTGGAATAGCGCGGTCCCTTTCAGCCCGGAGTACTTTAAGACTTTTGATGCTTATTGGCAGACACTGGGCAAGTGGATCGGGACTCCCGTTAAGCCAGTATCCGTCCCTCTCAAGGTTGCCGAGGATATCCACATTAAGGCCCTAAGCATCCGGCCCGAGATAGCTAGCCGCATCACGCCGGTTGACATGAACATCGTGTTTCAGCGCCTGGCTGCGACGGCTGCCGATCAGAAGTTCGACCTGGTCATTGGCACAAACATCTTTATCTACTATGGCGCCTTCGAACAGTCCTTGGCGCGCGCCAATCTCTCTTCCATGCTGAATCCCGGCGGGTTCGTTCTCAGCAATGACATCCTCGCGGACAAGGTGCCATCGCAACTGGAAGAGGCTCACCGGACAACGATAGAAGTGCGGTCGCAACCGCAGATTACCGAGTACGTCTTCTGCTACAAACGGCTACCTCTGGAAGGACCGTCCCCTACTTTACCAGCCGGAAATACCGCTTCGCCTTCGCCACGTCCTTGAAGATTTGCGCCTTCAGCGCCTCCGGCGATGGCCACTCGATTTCGCCGCGTAGGCGCAGCAGAAACTCAAGTTCAATGGGCGTTGTTTCGTCTAGGTCCACCGGCTCGAAGTCCCGAATGTGCGATTCGACGGCAAAGGATGCCTCGCCAAACGTGGGCCGGTTGCCTACATTGGTGACGGCCTGGAAGCGGCGACTGCCTACCGTCAGGCGAGTGACATAAACCCCGAATCCGGGCAGCAGACCCTCGTAGGAAGCTAAGTTGACCGTGGGCACCAGGAGACGCGTTCCGATGCCGCGTCCCTTGGCCGGGGTTGAATGCACGGAAAAGGGCCGGCCCAGCATCCAGCGCGCGCGGGTCATGTCACCCACTGTCACCAGCGTGCGAATGGCCGAGCTTGACACCTCCAAACCGTGCACATGGACCGGTTCATGTTTGTGCACGGAGAAGCCGAACTCCTCGCCAAACTTGACGAGCTCCGCCATTCCGGCCTCGGCGCGATGGCCAAAGCGGAAGTTTCCACCCTCATGCAGTCCGCGGACGCCTAAGGCCTCAGCCAGAATCTGGCGTACAAACTCCCTGGCAGGCAACACGGCCAGATCCGCATCGAAGGGCAACTCCAGCACTGCGTCAATGCCCGTCATGCCCAGCAGTCTTTTCCGCTCGTCCATCAACGTCAAGAGCTTTGGTGCTTTTTCAGGGCGCAGAAACTGCTCTGGGTGCGGACTAAAAGTGATGGCAACAGAGCGAGCGCCCAGCAACCGTGCTTCGGCTACCACCGAGGAGAGAATTTCCTGGTGGCCCAGATGCACGCCGTCGAAGTTGCCGATGGCGGCTACGCTGGGGCAAAAACCCGCTGGAATTTCCTGTATCGAGCGATAGATGGGAATCATTTTGCCGAGGTCATTTCTCAGAAACGAGTTCTTGTGCAGCTTCTCATAGTTTCACAATCAGGCTCTGGCCGTCGTAGGCCAGCTTCACGCCCTCGGGCAGCATCCGGTTGGTCTCTTCGTGGCCCAGTTCGTGAGCGATGTGCGTGAGCCAGGTCTGTTTGGCGCCGATACGCCGGGACCAGGCGACTGCTTGTTGCACGGTCGCGTGGTTGGGGTGGGGCTTATGGCGAAGGGCTGAGATTACCAGGTTATTCAGTCCTTCCAATAACGCAAAGCTCTGCTCTGGAATGCCGCTCACGTCCGTCAGATAAGCGGTGTCGCCAAAACGGAAACCTGCAATCTCCATCTCCCCATGCATCACCGGCACGCGCAGAAAATCCGCTCCATGCACCGGAGTGCTTTCGGCGAGTGGCTCCAGTTGAACGCGGGCGCGGGTAGGGTAAGTAGCCTGGGGCGAAAACGTGTACTCATAAATGCGCTCCAGCACCGCAATCGTTTCCAGTGAGGCGTAAAGCGGGATAGGCCCTCCCTCGCGAGCGACAGTGAAGCTGAGTGGCCGCAGATCGTCAAGGCCCAGAATGTGGTCGGCGTGGGCGTGCGTATAAAAAACAGCATCCACGCGGGTGAGGCGGTTGCGCAGAGCCTGTTCGCGGAAGTCCGGGCCAGTGTCGATGACCACCACGCGCTCCCGGCCGCCAGCTTGCCAGCGCAGCAGCACTGAGGGGCGCAGCCGGCGGTCGTGCGGGTCAGCCGAGGTGCAAACTGCACAATCACATCCCAGCGTCGGAACCCCCATCGAGGTTCCGGTCCCGAGAAATGTCAGCAAACCGTTCATCAAGCTTTAGCGCTTGCCGGGAGGCGGCGGTTGTGGCGGCTGCATGGCCTGGAGGCTGATCATGCTGGTCAGTTCCAGGAAGGCCATGCGCACCTCGAAGATCACCGTTTGCAGGGTACGATCCTCAGCTTCGGTCAAATTGCCCTTGGTCTTTTCGACCAATACGCCGAGCAGGTCGATGGTTGTCCGCGCACCCAAAATATCCACCCTTGGGCGCTGGCCCTCCTGGGCTCCGGCACCCATCTGAATCATCGCGGAGACGTAAAACTGTTGAACCAGATGCTCAAAAGTGACGGGCGGCTGGGCACCCATGGCGGGATTCTGCGCCCGGATAAGATCCTCAAGCCGCGTTGCCGCTGCGTCGTAGGCGGCCTTCTGCTCCCGGCTTTCCTCGGCTGTCGGGGGAGGAGGCATCTCGGCCGGCATCTCCTGACTCAATTCCGGTTGCAGGTCAGGCCCGGAGGTGGGGACCGGTTTCGCTTCCTGCCTTGGTTCTGATACCACAAGCCGCGGTCCGGCGCTGGGCTCAACTGGTGCTGAGGGAGCCACTGGTTCAGACGCACGCGCCTGCGAGGTCTCTCGTTCTTCTTCTTCCGCCTTGAATTTGCGGCGGTCGATTACGGTAAATTTAGGCGTATCGGTCATGATTGCTGGTTTCCCATCCATTCGGGGTCAAAGGTAGGCGGTGCAGTCAGGATGCGGGCTGTGCCCGTGGCTGCCCCGGTGGTGTAGTTAAGAGGTTGACTGCGTAATTCTGCTTCGCCGCGAATCACGGCCAGCGCAAAGACTCGGCAGCCGGAATTCAGCGTCAATGCGGCTGCGCTGGTGATGTGGCCTGCCTGTGCGCCGCTTTCCAAGTTTAGTTCGGTGCCGGATGCCGGCACTGGTCCAAACAGCTCCAGTGAACGCAGGTGGCGGTGAACATTGCCCCGCGAACGAATGCGCTCCACAATCTCCTGACCGAGGTAGCAGCCTTTGTTGAAATGAAGAGCCCGCAACTGCGAGGTCTCCTGCGGCAGGTCGCGCTCAACCATGTCTAGACCGTAGGTCGGAATGCCCTCCGCAATGCGGAAGGCTTCTAGAGAAGCTGACCCAACTGGAGTTGCTCCGGCTGTGCGCAATGATTTCCAAAGCCGCGCCAAGCCCTCGGCCTTGACCCATAGTTCATAGTGCGGCGCCAGTACGCCGTAGCCGCGCACAATCTTCAAGTCGAAACCGTTCCACTCCACCTGGACGCTGCTCATTGGCGTCTCAACCGTGGGCAGACTCAACCGTCCCAGCACATCATTAGCCAGGGGCCCGGTTAGCCCCAATGCCGTATCTCCTTCAAGCGACGCCAGTTCCACGTCGTCCATGATGATGAAGTGATCAAGGTGCGCTACAAGTTTCTCAACCTGATCCGCGGCAATCTCCATTTCGAGTTGGTCGCCATCGCGCCAAACGGTCAGGTCGCCTTGGATGCGCCCTTGCGCGTTGAGCACCAGGTTCCAAGCTCCGGCGTTGGGGGCCAACTCGTTAACCATGTTGGTAACCATGCCGCTGAGCCAGCGAAAACGGTCTTCGCCGCGTACTGCTAAGCGGGACATCCAGCCCAGATCGTGAACCGCCGCGCCGGAGACCAGCGCCGCTGTTTCCCGGTCTGGCGCGTCAAACTCCAGTGGGGTAAGGGTTCCGTGATAGGGGGCAAGCGCCGCTGGGGCAGCCCCGGATTCCAGAAGCGTTGCAAGCCGGGTTAATGGGGTGGATTGGGCAAGAGCGAATTCGGTCATGGGGAAACTTTTCCGCGGTCAGGGCGCGAATTTCCTGTTGAAGCAAAGCGCCAGACCGCATCCTGATTATAGCCTTGGAAGAAAGACGTGGTGGTCTCTGCGGAAGGGACCGGCAAGCCGCGAGGAGAGCCGATGAGCAGGAAGTACATGATTGCCGGAATAGACTGGCGCGGATGCACATTGGCAATTCTCCTGAGCCTTGCGGCGGCAGGCGTGGCCAGGGCGCAACAGCCGGTGGCGCCAGAGCAGGCGCCAATCGTTTCTCCTACCCAGGTTCAGCCCCCTGAACAAGGCAAGGACAAGCCAGCCACCCACATCACGCCCGAGCAGGCCAAGCAGTTGTTTTCATTGGTCGATGAACTGATCAAGTTTTCATCACAGGAGACTGGACTGCCCATCAAGAGCGATGTGAAGCGCCAGATAACAAGCCGCGCCGCCGTCGAGAGCTACCTGAAACAGAAATTCGAAGAAGACGAGAGCGCCAAACGGTTACAGCGCGGCGAAATCGTGCTGAAGAAATTTGGCCTGCTGGACCGTGACTTCGCTTTGAAACCCTTCCTGCTGGCGCTGCTCAAGGAACAGATTGAAGCCTACTACGACTCGAAAACCAAAACTGTTTATATGCTGGACTGGGTGGACATCGAGGAGCAAAAGCCGGTGTTGGCTCATGAACTGACCCACGCTCTGCAGGACCAGCATTCTGACCTGGAAAAGTGGAACGACCAGACTCCCAATGAGGTCTCCGTCAATTACCTTGAGGACACCGATCACCTGGCCAAGGACGAAATGGACACGGCGCGAGAGGCTGTGGTCGAGGGGCAGGCCACGGCAGTAATGATGGATTACATCCTCAAGCCGATGGGCAAGAGCCTGGTCAAAGATCCTGAGATCATGGACGCTGTGAAGCAGCAAATGTCCGCCAACGAAAACTCGCCGGTGTTGGCGCGCGCCCCGATCATGCTCTCCGAGTCCTTGCTCTTTCCCTACCGCGAAGGTCTCAGTTTTGAACAGGATATTTGGATGGACCAGGGACAAGCTGCGGCTTTTGCCGGAGCCATGGATCGACCACCCACATCAAGCTGGGAGATTATCAATCCGCTGGAATACGAAAAGAAGCATCTGCCGGCTGTGCCCCTGCTGCCTGATATTCATCCCTTCGTGGATAGGCTCTACAAGCCTTACGACATTGGCCAGATGGGGCAGTTGGACCTGCATATTCTGGCCGAAATCTACGGGGGCGATGACGCTGCACGCGACCTGACCCCGGCATGGGATGGCGGTATCTACTGGGCCGGCCAGCGGCTCAGCGCAAAGACACCGGCCGAACTTGCCAGCACCAAATCGATATCGATCTTCTATCTTTCGTCCTGGAGAAACGCCGCCTCGGCGCAAGCCTTTGCCGCGCTTTACGCCAGTGCGCTGGGACGCAAATACTCTGGCCTCAAGCCCGACCTAGTGGCGCAAAGTTCTTCTCCCGCCGCCCTCTCCACCGGCTCGCCGGAGCCCATTTCAGTGGAGCAGGTCTACTCCACCGACGAAGGGCCAGTGATGATTACCACCCGCGGCAAGCTGGTATTTGTTACTGAGAGCTTTGATCTCGAACTTGCACGCAAGCTGACGGCGTTGATTCTGGACGCGCAAGGGACAGGGGAGATGAAGATGGCCAAAGCAACTCAACCCCGTGCACCATCCTTGCGCCTTTTTGCCGACGCAAGGGTGGGAAACCGCAAAGGTCCATCGGCCGTGTCTTCGCAACCACAAATGCCGGGTTCCTTAAGTCAGGATTCTCAGAATATGGACCCCCTGACAGCCAACCTGATCCGCTTCTTCGCAAGCTGCGGAGTGATGAAGGCCCCGGTCGAGGCTGGGATACAGGCGGGGAAGTAGAGCCGCGGCCTTCTTGGTCCAAAGAAACAAGGCAGCCAGGCTCGGCGTTCAAAGGCAATGAAGAACGATATATTATTGTTCCCCAGTTTGGGCGTGTCGATGCTGCGCCCAAACTGAGGTACTTGCTGTTTACCGGTACGACTCGTCGCGGTGAATCACAAACTCCGGATACGCGCCACCGCCCAATTCGTGCAGGTCCATTCCGATGCGTTCGCCGTCAGGATCAACGCGGAAGGGAAGCACGCGGTTGAGCAGCCAAAGGAGCAAATAGACTAGCGGCAGAACGAGACCAAGCAGGGTTGCGATGCCTACCAGTTGGGCAATCAGTTGGCCCGCCTGAGGAGCAAATAGGCCCGCGGCTATCAGCCCCCACAGGCCGCCGGCGGCGTGAACAGTAATTGCGCCGGATGGGTCGTCGATGGAGAGGGCCAGCTCAAGCAATTCAACCAGCAGCGGGGTGATGATGCCCGCAATGACTCCGACCAACAGCGCTTCGACTGGCGTGACCACGCCCGCACAGGCGGTGGATGCTACAAGTCCGGCGAGCCAGCCATTGGCGCAGAGGCTGGCGTCAGGCTTGCCAAAGCGGATGCGGGTTACGGCGAAAGTGGCCACCACCGCTCCTGAAGCCGAAAGCAGCGTGTTCACTGCGATTACCGGAAGCGAAGCCAGCGGCGCATGGAGAAACAGAACAGCACCCGCAACGTTCCAGGCCAGCCAGCCCACAAGGGCCAGCAGGCACCCAAAAAGCACGTAAACGGAATTGTGACCGGGCAGTGCCGTGGCTAAGCCTTCTTTGGGGAATTTGCCTTTGCGGGGGCCGACGGTCCAGATCAGTGCCAAGGCGCTGAAGCCGCCAAGCACATGCACGGTGCCTGCGCCGCCGCCGTCAATGAAGCCAGTCCCAAGCGAAAAGTTCACGCCGAGTTGAGCCAGCCAGCCGCCGCCCCATATCCAATGCGCCGCCAGGGGGAAGACGATTGCCGCCATCACGGCAGCAACTCCGCAGCCTGCGGTGAGCTTGCAGCGGTCTGCTCCGGAACCCCAGGGGACCATACCCGCGAAAGCAACGGCCAGAAACTCAAGAAGCAACACCAGTTGGGCTTGTGGCGCGGCAGAGCCTAGCCCGCTTAGAAATAATGGACCTGCGCCGAGCCAGCCCCAGGGCTTGCCGCCCAGTTGGAAGCTGTGGCCCGCCGCTCCGGAGACTCCGGCAAAGGTTGCGCCGATCAGGGCGAAGACAATCGCGGAGACGGCCAGAATCGCCAGGTTCCCCAACAGCGACTGGGCGGCCGAACGGGAGCGTCCCAGTCCGGTATTGATGAGCGCCACACCGGCAATGGCCAGTGGCGCCATAAACAGCAGAGCAAGAGTGAGCGCGAAGGCAGCCTCAGAGAAAGGGAGAGCAACGGGCGTGGTAGTCATCATGGGCGTCTCTCCCCACGTGCTTCCATGTGCCCGCGTACGGCAACGGCCAGCCCCAACCCTTCAACGGCCAGTCCGCACAGCACAAAAGCCGCGCGCGGCGCCGGGGCAGGAAACAACAGGACCGCTGCAATGGAGAGAAAGAACCCGGCTGGCATTACCAGCAATCCGGCATATTTCATGCTCTCTTCCCTTTCAAGCATCAGAATGAACTGCCGCCCTCCGGACCGAAGTCCGCAATGCGGGATGATTTGTGACTGAAAGTAACCGGCTGAAGCGTCCATTTGAATTCTAAAGCATCTAGTTGATACGGCTCCCAGCGTTTGCCGTCGTCCGGGCGGTTGCTTTTTTCAGGCTACTGGCCAAAGTCATAATGCACTCTCTTCCCCTTACGATTTCC
>Ga0364900_10032_pt1 | contig 56462 bp, 60 predicted proteins | sample ExccelJu500002D3_FD_206974 | JGI IMG/M metagenome (GOLD analysis project Ga0364900, IMG submission 206974) | Enriched cells from Trout Bog Lake Hypolimnion, Wisconsin, USA - BchlTB.July09.5000.02.D3 | ecosystem: Environmental > Aquatic > Freshwater > Lake > Hypolimnion/Profundal zone | place: USA...
GGGGATGCCCCAGACCAAGTGCGCTGCGATCACCCCAATGAGTTGGCGCTTAAAGTGGGTGAGCGCTTGGTTGATGTGATGAAAGCATTGCGCGAGGGGGTAGTACTGCCCGCCCATGGTGATGACGACACCTGTCGCTTATGCCATTTCGGCGGATTATGTCGGCGCGATCATTGGCAGGGGGCGTAATGGAGAATTATCTGGAAGCCCTCAATCCGCAACGCTCCGCTGTGGTGGAGGCTTGTGCGGGCAGCGGTAAAACATGGATGCTGGTATCGCGCATTCTGCGTTTGTTGCTAGATGGGGTGCCGCCGGCAGAAATTCTTGCCATTACCTTTACGCGTTTGGCCGCGCGCGAAATGGAAGAACGTCTGTTGGAATGGCTGACCTTCTTGGCGGTGCAAAGCGATGAGGCTGTTTTAATGTTTCTGGCGGAGCGCGGACTGGCGGTTGGGGTCAGACCCCCCCAGGGGTCAGACCCCGAATCGGGGTCTGACCCCTGGGGGGGTCTGACCCCAACCGGGACGTTGGCGCGCGCGCGTGGTTTGCTGGAACAGTATTTATTGGCCAGTCCCAGCGTGACGCTGTCTACTTTAGATGCTTGGTACCTTAACTTGCTGCGTCACGCACCACTTTCATCACATTTCATGCGCGATTGCAGCCCCAACCCGGACACCCGCTCATTGCGGCTGGAAGCCTGGCAGTCTTTATTGGCGCAGCATCATGACGAGCACACAGAAACCGGCGCTGCATTGGATTGGTTGTTCCGCAACCAAGGGCTGGAGGCCACCCGCCAATGGGTAACCGCCTTTGTGGATTGGCGTGCCGAATGGTGGGCCTATATTGCAGGCGAAGCCGAGCCTACGGCCGCAGCGCTTAAACGCCTCAAGGCAGAATTAGATGTGGATGCGGATGAAGACATTGCGCAGAGCTTGGTGCAACACGGCCATTTTGCCGCTGCCCTAGAGCGCTTGGCCCTGCAGCTGGAAAAAGGCAGCGCCAGCTTAAAAAATTTGGCGGCACAGTTGCGTGCTGGATATGCCCATGAAAACCGCTTACCGATGTTGCGCAGTATTCTGCGCACCGCAGGCGGTGAAGGAGATCCACGTAAGAATATCGCCCAAGCCGTAGAAAAGGCCGATGCCGCGCTGCAGGCGGATTATGTTCTGGTTCTGCAGACCCTTGATGAGGCTTGGCAGCGCCATACATCACAACAGGTGTTGCAGCTCAATACCTATGCACTGCATGCGGGTGTGGCTTACTTAAATGAATTGATGGCGTTAAAAGAAGCGCGCCGCGAAGCGGATTTTTCGGATATTCAATGGGCGGTGTATTCGTTACTGAACCATTCAGAAGATGCGCTGCATTTGCAATATCGTCTTGATTCACGTTATCGCCATGTGCTGTTGGATGAGTTTCAAGACACCAGCCCGCTGCAATGGCTGATTCTTAAAACGTGGTTAGAGGCTTCTCGCGAAGCAGAACGCTCGCCCACCGTGTTTATGGTGGGAGACCCCAAGCAATCCATTTACCGCTTTCGGCGTGCCGACCCGCGGCTTTTTGATCAGGCCACGGAATATTTACAACACCATTGGCAGGCGGTGCGCGTCACACTCAACATGTCGCGGCGCAGTGGCCTGGCCATTATGGGTTTGGTAAACCGTGTGTTTGTCAATCTTCCACACTTCAACCATTTTAGACCGCACACTGTTACTGATCACGCGCCGATTGATGCCGTGCGGATGATTGAAGTGGGGTATAGCGAGAAGGACATGGTCACCACTGCAGCAACTGCAGCGGTCAGCACCGCCTTGCGCAACCCCCTTACCGAGCCGCGCAGCACGATTCCCGAAACGCAGGCGCAAGCGGAGGGGCGAGATTTTGCGTATCAATTGCAAGAGTGGGTAGGGTCTTTGCAGATTGATGACCCCAAAGCGGGCAAGCGCATGGCCAACTATGGCGATTTTTTAGTGCTGGTGCGTCGGCGCGGTCTGTTAGAACCCTACGAGAGTGCGCTGCGTGCGGCACATATCCCCTACCTGACCCGCCAGCGCGGTGGACTGCTGGGCACTTTAGAGGTGCAAGACGTGCGCCAATTGCTGCGTGCCTTGGTTAACCCTGCGGACAATTTGGCCTTGGCGCAAACTCTGCGCTCACCCATTTTTGATGCTGCGGATGAAGATTTGTTGGCGCTATCCGCCACGCGCGATTGGTGGGCTGCGCTACCGCAGCAATCGTCACCCATCCTGCAAGTGGCCGCAGCACAACTCAGCCAATGGGCCGCGTGGTCGGTGAGTTTGCCCGTGCATGATTTGCTGGATCGCATTATGGGCGAGGGCCTGTTGGTGCGTCGTTATCAAGAACGCTTGCCCGAAGCGCTGCGCTCTTCCGTGCGTGCCAATTTAGAAGCCTTTCTTGAATTGGCGCTTACACTCAATAGTGGTCGCTACCCCAGCTTGCCGCGTTTCTTGCAAGAGTTGGACGACATCGAACAGGTTGAGGATGAAGCGCCTGATGAAGGGGGCTTAGGCAACGCAGGCAATGCGGTGCGTATCATGACGATTCATGGTGCCAAGGGTTTGGAATCGCCCATCGTCTGGTTGCTAGAACCCAGCCAACCCAAAGCCCATACGGATGGGCGACAATGGTTTGTGGATTGGCCGCCGGGCGATGATCGGCCGCAGCATTTTTCACTGATACCCAGCAAGGGTTTGGTGGCGCCGGCGCAGAAGAAACGTTTGCAAGAAGAAGAGAGCCACCGTCAACGGGAAGAGCATAACTTGCTGTACGTGGCGTTAACGCGGGCCAAGAATTTGTTGGTGGTGAGTGGTCGTGCAGGAGATGCGGGGTCCAACTGGTTTAAGACGGTGCGGGCACAAGCTCTGGACCACGAGCTCATTTCCCGCACCCTGATCTAAATTACAGACCGCCGTGTTGTTGCGCCACCATGCAATAAATCATGGGCACAGACAGCAAGGTGTTCAAGCGCGAGGTCAACATGGCCATACGGGCCGCTTTGGCTTTTTCAGTGGCGTCTACCACCACCATGCCTAAGGCTTTTTTCTGATTGGGCCAAATAATAAACCACACATTAAAGGCCATCACGAGGCCCAACCACATGCCAATCCCAATGGCGCGGGTGGGGGCTTGCAGCATTAGCGCGCTGCCCAGGTAGCCGTTCATGGAAGCCAGACCAATGCCCATAACAACAGTGAGCAAAGCGGCGTGACGGAACCAGAACAGAGCACACGGGGCAATCACTTTAGAAATGGCGGGTTTTTGCTCATCCGGAATTTTGGGCATGGAAGGCATTTGCACAAAATTGAAATACCACAGCAAGCCAATCCACATAATGGCTACGGTTACATGCAGCCAGCGGAAGGCAAACATCCACCAGGCGTGAGAGGTGAGGTCTACGCTGCCCTGTGTCACCACAATGATCAGCAGCAGCACAAAACCAGCCGCTACGGTGCGGCCTAACGATTGAAGAATACTTCCCATAGCAAAACTCCTTAATTTACACAATGTTCGATAGTTAGAAGGTTGTTCGATACCCACAAAAGATACCATAAAGCACCCTTAAGGCACATTGGATTCTTTCTAAAATATATTAACCCAATGAAATAACAGTAATTTTTTCTTTTGATTGGCACCTCACGGGGCGCTTCCCCTGCTGTAATAGGGCCTTACGGAGGGAGGTGACATGAAGGCGTGGTGGAGGGCGTTGGTATCCCGTCAAGGTGTTGGCAAGACCGTCACCACAGACGCCTCACAGCCGCCCTTGGGCGCGCCGCCCATTACGCAGCCTCATCTGCCATCGCAATGGTTTGAAGTGCAAGGCGCACCCGTGGTGGAACGCAATCGCTATTTTATGATGTGCCTAGGGTTGCTGCTGGCACTGATGACGGCCTGTGCGGCTTTGGTCATGATGATGCCCCTTAAAACAGTGGTGCCTTTTGTGCTGGAGCGCTCGGAAGAGGGCGCTGTGGTGCCCGCCCCCATGACGGCGCAACGCTTTGAGCCGGGCATGGCCGAAAAACGCTACTTCCTGGCGCAATGGGTGCGCCAACTGCTCACCCTCGATCCTCATCTCACCGAGCCTTATTTGTCCGAGGCCTATTTGCTCACCCGTGGCAAAGCCACGGTGGAGTTTACCGACTTCATTCAGCGATCCGCTCCAATGGCCGAGCTCAAACGCGACCCCACACTCACGCGCACGGTATCCATTTCTAGCGTTTCGCTGATTGAAGACCAAGTGGCCATGGTGCGTGTGGTGGGCGAGCGACGCAATGCCGGTAACCCAGCCGCCGCGCGAGAAAAGTTTGTGCTGACCATTCATTTCACCACCTTGATGCCCAAAACCGAACAAGAGTTGCTGCGCAATCCTGTGGGTTTATTTGTCACGCACTTTCTGGTGAATACGGATTTGGAGAAATAAGAATGAAATTTTTGATCTTGGTTTGTGCGCTGCAGTTGATCGCGCTTGAAGCGCTTGCCGAAAGCGAAGCGGTGTTGATGCCCGGTGATACGCATTTGGTGGTGTACCGTTACGACCCCAACAACACCTATGCGGTATTGGGCTTGCCAGGCGTGCCCACGGACATTCAATTGGCCCCCGATGAAAAAGTACTCGGATTCGCCATGGGCGACACCGTGCAATGGCTGATTGAAGAATTGCCGGGACATTTGTTTATTAAACCCATTAAAGCCGATTTATTTACCGCCGGCACGTTGGTCACGGACCGGCGTGTGTATCAGCTGGCGTTTAAAAGCACGAACCCACAAGGGCGCTGGTACCAGAAAGTATCGTGGAGTTATCCCGAGGTGGCATTAAGGGGCGCCCGTGAGGGGGCCGCGGCTCCGCCCCTGGTGGAGATGGTGTCACCGGACAAACTGGATCCCGCCACTTTAAATTTTGCTTACGACATCGAGGGCGAGGGCGATTTTAAACCGCTTACTGTGTTTGATGACGGACGCTTTACCTGGCTGAAGGTGAAATCGCCACAAGCCTTACCCGCGCTCTTTATGGTGAGCGAGGAGGGGACGCAGTTGGTCAATTACCTCATTCAAGGCGATTACTTTGTGGTGCAGCGCTTATTGCCTGCGGCCTTATTAAAACTGGGCAACAGTGAAGTGCGCGTCACCAATCGTCAATGGACCAGCCGCACCAAAAAGAATGTGTGGCGCAGCAGCACAGCCACCCACTTTGAGTAAGCCATGACGGAGCGTGGTTTTGAATCGGATGAAGCCCTATCAACGGCGCGTTCGGGGCGAACCAGTCGCAACCTGCATTGGTTCATTGCCGCCGGGCTGGGTGCTGTGGTGCTGATTGGTTTTGGAATTCAAAGTTCGCTCAAAGCGCGCGCCGCGGCCGCTGTGCCGGTTGCAGGTAATGCGGAAGACAACCCGGTGGTGATGGGGCGCGAGCCACCCTTAAATATATTGCGTGAAGTGCTGGTGCATCAAGTGGAGGCGGGGTCAGACCCCTTGAGGGGTCTAACCCCAAGTTCGGCAAGTTTGGGGTCTGACCCCAAAGAAGCGGAGGCGGCACGGGTGCAGCGCATGGAAGTGGAAAAACAATTGGCCGTGGTGGCAGGCGCTCCGATGTTGGCCATTAACCGCATGGGGACTGCGGCCCCTGTTAATTCCAGCGCGCCGACACCCCCGTCGGGCAATGCACCCAGCAGCAGCGCGCGACTGATGGCAGAGGCGGGGAGCGCTCTTGCAGCCCGTCTGCCTGCAGGCATCGTCAATCCAGCCGGGCTTCGCAATCCAAATGCGCCAGGTAATGGGGCAAATCAAACAGATCCAGCGTTGGAAGCCAGTGCCCGTGCGGCACGCGCCACCATTCCCCTTACTCCCATCAAACCCGCCAGCGCGCGTCAGGTGTTGGAAGGCGCATTAATTCCTGCGGTGCTGCTCACTCAAATCAGCAGCGATCTGCCGGGCATGATTACCGCTCAGGTTACAGAAGATGTGTACGACTCTATTCGCGGCCATTTCTTGGCCATCCCCAAAGGCAGCCGTGTAATCGGTGAATATGGCTCCCATGTGGTGGGCGGGCAAGAGCGCATCATGGCCTCCTTTCATCGGTTGATATTGCCCAGCGGTGAAAGTTTTATTTTGGACACGCCACAGGCTGCAGATGTGGGCGGTCAGGCGGGCATGAGGGATGAAGTGGACGATCGGTTTTGGAAACGCTTAGGAGGGCAATTCATGACCGCAGGACTGGCGCGCGTGGTGCAAGCGCCGCAAGGGGGCGTGACTATTTTGGGTGGAACGGGCAATACCTTGGCCGGAGATGCGGCGGGGCAAATTTTGGTGGACACCGCACGGGTGGGTTTTCAGGGCAACGCAGCTTTGGGGCCCATTATTGTGATTAAACGCGGCTACCCCTTCGTGATTTTGGTGAATCACGATATGGATTTTTCGCTGCTGGGACATGGGGGCAGCGGCCCCACAACGCGCTGAATTGCGTTGTGGGAGGCTCTGGTTACACCGAGGTGGGGATGGGTTTTTCTGGATTGATGCCGTATTTTTGAATGGCTTCAGCGGCCTTCGATGCGGGGATGGTGCCCTCTGCGGCCAAGGCTTGAAGGGCGGCCAAGGTCACGTAATAGCGGTCCACCTCAAAGAACTGACGCAGCTTGGCACGGGTATCCGAGCGACCGTAACCATCGGTACCCAACGTTACATAGCGACGCGGTACAAAAGCGCGGATTTGTTCGGTAAAGGTTTTGATGTAATCCGTGGCGGCAATAACAGGGCCCGCCGTGGCACTTAAACAGTGTTCTACGTAGGATTGTTTGGCCGGGGCTTCGGGGTGATGACGGTTCCAACGCACCGTGGCTTGACCCTCGCGTGCCAATTCGTTGAAGCTGGTGGCGCTCCACACATTAGACGATACGCCCCAATCTTTTTCCAGCAATTCAGCTGCGGCAATCACTTCACGCAAAATAGTACCCGAGCCCATCAGTTGCACCACAGGGCCCTTCGGTTTCGCGCCTTCTTTAAACAAATACAGCCCCTTTAGAATCTCTTCCTCAACCCCTTCAGGGAGTGCGGGATGGTTGTAGTTTTCATTCATGGCGGTAATGTAATAGAACACGTTTTCTTGCTTTTCATACATGCGACGCAGGCCGTCGTGAATAATCACGGCCAATTCATAAGCAAAGGTGGGGTCGTAGGACACGCAATTGGGAATGAAAGAGGCGTGTACTTGGCTGTGACCATCTTCATGTTGCAGCCCTTCGCCATTGAGCGTGGTGCGCCCCGCGGTGCCGCCAATTAAAAAGCCGCGTGCTTGCATGTCGCCTGCGGCCCAGGCCAAATCGCCAATGCGTTGAAAGCCAAACATGGAATAGAAAATGTAGAACGGAATCATGGTGACGCCGTGGCTGGAATAGGCGGTGGCCGCGGCAATCCAAGAGGAGAAGGCACCGGCTTCGTTAATCCCTTCTTGCAGAATTTGCCCGTTCACATCTTCGCGGTAATACATGAGCTGGTCATGGTCTTGTGGCTCATACAGCTGACCTTGCGAGGAATAGATGCCCAGACTGCGGAACATGCCTTCCATACCAAAGGTGCGCGACTCGTCGGGCACGATGGGCACAATCAGTTTGCCAATTTCTTTGTCGCGTGTGAGGGCGGTGAGAATGCGCACAAAGGCCATGGTGGTGGAGAGTTGACGTTCTTCACTGCTCACCAACAATGCTTGAAAAGCCGAGAGTTCAGGCATCTTAAGGGGAGCCACTTTGGAGTTGCGTACCGGCAAGTAACCGCCCAGCTTTTCTCGGCAGGCGCGCAAGTATTGAAGCTCAGGACTATCGTCCGCGGGACGGTAGAAAGGCGTTTCGGCAATTACTTCGTCGGAAATGGGAATCTGGAAACGATCGCGGAACTGTTTCAAGGCGTTCTCGCCCATTTTCTTTTGTGAGTGGGTAATGTTTTGCCCTTCACCGGCCTCTCCCATGCCATAACCTTTTACGGTCTTGGCCAAGATCACCGTGGGTTGTCCGGTGTGGTGTACCGCTGAGAGATAGGCGTTGTACACCTTAAACGGATCGTGACCGCCGCGGTTTAAGCGCCAAATGTCGTCATCGGACATGTTGGCCACCAAGCGCAACAGCTCGGGGTATTTTCCAAAGAAATGTTTGCGCACATAAGCCCCATCGTGGGCCTTCATGCTTTGGTATTCGCCATCCACCACTTCCATCATGCGTTGCAGCAGCAGACCGCTATGGTCTTTGGCAATTAAGGCATCCCACTGACCGCCCCACACCACTTTAATGACGTTCCAACCGGCACCGCGGAAGTCCGCTTCCAGTTCTTGAATAATCTTACCGTTGCCGCGCACCGGGCCATCCAAGCGTTGCAAGTTGCAATTCACCACAAAAATTAAATTATCCAGGCGCTCGCGTGTGGCGAGAGAGATGGCGCCCAATGATTCCGGCTCATCCATTTCACCGTCGCCCATGAAGGCCCATACCTTGCGGTTATCGGTTTTGGCCAGGCCACGGTTTTGCAGATATTTCATGAAGCGCGCTTGGTAGATGGCCATTAAGGGCCCCAGCCCCATGGACACCGTGGGCATTTGCCAAAAATCCGGCATCAACCAAGGGTGCGGATAACTGGACAGGCCACCGCCATCCACTTCCTGGCGGAACTTACCCAACTGGTCTTCAGAAATGCGGCCTTCTAAATAGGCGCGTGCATAAATGCCGGGTGCTGAGTGGCCTTGAATAAACAGCAAATCACCACCGTGATCGGCAGTGGGCGCATGAAAGAAATGATCGAAGCCAATGTCGTACAAGGTGGCAGCGGATTGAAAGCTCGCGATATGGCCGCCCAGCTCACTGGAGCTGTGGTTGGCACGCACCACCATGGCCATGGCATTCCAGCGAATGAGAGAGCGAATGCGGTGCTCCATCTCAGGGTCGCCGGGCAGGGCCACCTCTTGTGAGGTGGGAATGGTGTTGATGTAGGCGGTATTGGCGCTGTAGGGCAGAAAGGCACCCGAGCGACGGGCCTTATCAATGAGTTGCTCCAGCAGGTAATGGGCGCGTTCAGGGCCTTCAAATTTCAGGACGCTGTCTAACGCATCCAACCATTCTTGGGTTTCTTGTTTGTCGTTCTCAGGCAGGGCGGACATGGTTTACCTCGCGATCAGCGTCTTTAAGAGTTGGGTTTACAGTGGGGATCACCCATTGCACGGAACAGTTTAATCCTTGGGCGCTGTTTTGACCATTGGGATAGGGGTCAGACCCCCCTAGGGGTCAGACCCCTCCTACCGGGGTCTGACCCCTAGGGGGGTCTGACCCCTATCCCAATGGCCGGACTTACCACCGGATTTTTCTAATAGGCGCACCCCATCCATCACCATGCCGCGGTCCACGGCTTTTAGCATGTCATACAAGGTGAGCAAGGCCACAGAAACGGCGGTTAAGGCTTCCATTTCCACGCCGGTGCGGCCCACGGTTTCCGTGGTGACGGTGCAGGTGATGGTGGCGGGCTCATCGCTCAACTCAAACTCCACACTCACGTGGGTTAATGCCATGGGGTGGCAAAGGGGAATTAAATCGGATGTCTTTTTGGCCCCTTGAATGCCTGCTAAACGCGCCACACCCAATACATCGCCTTTTGAGGCACTGCCGGAGCGCACCAAGGCCAAGGTGGCCGCTTGCATGCGAATAGCACCAGAAGCGCGCGCCACGCGATGGGTTTCGGCTTTTTGGGCCACATCCACCATATGGGATTGGCCGGCTTGATTAAAATGACTAAGGGGGTTGCTCATAAAAGACAGACACCGTAACAAGTTGAAAAAAGCGCGCATTCGGAACTCTGGCGCAATCGGGTTATCATACCCGCATGCGCAAAATCCTTATACTCTTGCTCACTGTGGGTTTGGTGGGCAACCCCGCCGCTTATGAGCTGCCCGATCTGGGCGACAGCTCTGCGGCTGTTTTTTCATCGCAAGATGAAAAAGCTTTGGGGCGCGAAATCATGATGGAAATTCGCGCCGATCGCGATTACTTTGACGACCCTGAAACCGTGGACTTTTTAAACAGCGTGGGCAACCGCCTACTGGCGGTAAGCGAAGATGCTGCGGGCATGCAGTTTGAGTTTTTTGTGGTGCAAGACCCCAGCCTGAATGCCTTTGCCATGCCCGGCGGTTACATTGGGGTGCATACGGGGCTCATGGTGGCTGCAGAAAACGAATCGGAATTGGCTTCCGTTCTGGCCCATGAAATCTCTCACGTCACCCAACACCATATTGCGCGCATGATTGAGGCGCAAAGCAAAAATATGCCGCTCACTTTTGCCGCCATGGCCGCCGCCCTTTTGGCCGCGCGCAGTAACCCCAATGCCAGTGTGGGGGCCATGATGGGGGCGCAGGCGGGCATGATTCAAGCAGAGTTGGACTTTACCCGTGAAAACGAACGGGAAGCGGATCGCTTGGGCATTCAGCGCCTGATTAAATCCGGGTACGATCCGCGCGCCATGTCCACCTTCTTTAGTAAATTGCAGCGCTATGGCCGTTTTTATGAAGGCACGGCGCCGGCCTATTTAAAAACTCACCCCTTGACCACGGAACGTTTGGCGGAAATCCAAAACCGCTTGCAAGGTTTGCCCTATAGGCAAGTGCAAGACCGTCCCGACTTTCAATTGATTCGGGCGCGCATCTCCGCCTTAACCGGCGGCAGCCAAGCCGCCTTGCGCAGTTTTGAGCAGCAGAAGTTGGATGTTAAGAATCCAGACGATCTGCCGCAAGTGTATGGGTTGGCCGTGGCGCAATGGCGTGCCAGGCAATTGGATGCGGCGGCTAAAACCATGGCCTCTCTAGAAGCGGTTACCGCACCCAATGCACTGTTCTATAGTCTGGATGCGCAAATTAAGCATGACGCGGGTGATGCCCCGGGGGCCCTGGCTTTGTACCGCGCAGGACTTAATCATTACCCGGATCAGCGCGCATTAAATTATGGCTACATTCAGGCCCTCATTGATTCTAATCGGGATCAAGAGGCCTTGGACTTTATTGCCAAGCGCATTGCCTTTAACGGTCGCGATTACCATTGGTATCAAATGCAGAGCATGGCCTATGCGCATTTAAATGAGCAATTGTTAAGCCACCAGGCCTTGGCAGAATCCTATATTAAGCAGGGCAACTTGCAAGCCGCCATGGATCAATTGCAAATCGCCATTAAGAGCGGCGATGGCGATTTTTATCAGAAGTCCAGCGTGGAATCGCGCATCAGAGAAATTAAGACCACTCTGGAGGCGGATAAGGGTGGGCGCAACAAAGGCTCCCGTTTAACAGGCCTTAATGCCGCGCGCGAACTAGACGCGCGCTTTTAAGCGCTTCAGTTGTTCTTGTATTTGCGCCACTCCCGCCACAAACCCCGCCAAGCGTTCACGCTCTTGCGCCACCACCGGGGGCGGTGCACGGTCCACAAAGGTGGGGTTCTGTAATTTGGCTTCTGTGCGCGCCACGTCAGCCTGCAGTTTTTCTAATTGCTTGGTGAGGCGCTCGGTTTCTGCCGCCACATCAATTTCAATTTTCAGCATTAAGCGAATGTCGCCCACGCGCGCCACGGGCGCTTCGGCATCAGGGAACTCGCCGCTCACCAGCGTGACCTCCGACAAGCGCCCTAAGAATTGCAAGTAACCTTCCAGTCCTGCCAAGCCAGATGTGGCACCGGCCAACAGCAGCGGCACGCGCTCACCAGGGCCCACATTCATCTCCGACCTTAAGGTGCGGCAGGCATTCACCAAGTCTTTTAACAGCGCCATTTCAGTCATGGCCGCACTATCAATCTTTTGTGGCTCAGCGATAGGATAGTGCTGCAGCATAATGCTGGGGCCGGTTTTGCCCGCTAGAGGGGCCACACTTTGCCAGAGCTCTTCTGTGATGAAGGGAATAATGGGGTGCGCCATACGAAGCGTGGCTTCTAACACGCGTACCAAGGTGCGCCGTGTGCCGCGCTGAACCGCAACATCCGTAGAGGTGAGTTGGGTTTTGGCCAATTCCACATACCAGTCGCAATACTCGTCCCACAAGAATTCATATATAGCGCGGGAGGCCATATCAAAGCGATAGGTGCGAAAGGCTTCCGCCACGGCGGCTGCCCCTTCTTGCAGGCGGCTGATAATCCAACGGTCCGCTACGGACAGCTTCACCGCATCGCTTTCATTTAAACCGCAATCATGCCCTTCCACATTCATCAACACATAGCGCGTGGCGTTCCACAATTTATTGCAGAAGTTGCGATAACCTTCGCAACGTTGCAAATCAAACTTAATGTCACGCCCATGGGTGGCGAGGCTGGCGAAGGTAAAGCGCAGGGCATCGGTGCCAAAGCTCGCAATCCCCGTGGGAAATTCTTTGCGCGTGGCTTTTTCAATTTGTGCCGCTTGTTTGGGGTCCATCAAATTACTGGTGCGTTTTGCAACCAAGTCTTCAAGCGCAATGCCATCAATCAAATCGATGGGGTCCAAGATGTTGCCTTTGGACTTGCTCATTTTCTGTCCCTGAGCATCGCGCACCAGGCCTGTGATGTACACCTCACGGAAAGGAACTTCACCGGTGAAGTGGCGCGTCATCATCACCATGCGCGCCACCCAGAAGAAAATAATATCAAAGCCTGTGACCAATACGCTGGTGGGCAAGAAGGCGGAAAGCTCGGGCGTTTGGTTGGGCCAACCCAAGGTGGAGAAGGGCCAGAGGGCAGAAGAAAACCAGGTGTCCAGCACGTCTTCATCTTGGGTGAGGGCGCTGCTGCCAGCCAAAATCTGAGCTTCCGCCAAACTCTCTGCCACAAACACCTCACCGGCCTCGTTGTACCAAGCGGGAATGCGATGGCCCCACCACAGTTGGCGTGAAATACACCAATCTTGAATGTTGTTCAGCCAATGGTTGTAGGTGGTGGTCCAGTTCTCCGGCACAAAACGAATTTCGCCGTCCTTCACTACTTTGAGGGCGTCGGCGGCCATGCCTTCCATGGACACAAACCATTGATCCGACAACATGGGTTCAATCACCGCACGGGTGCGATCGCCACGGGGCACCATCAGCTTATGGGGTTTTACACTCTCCAATAACCCTTGTGCTTCTAAGTCTGCCAAGAGGGTTTTGCGCGCCACGAAGCGGTCCATGCCCTGGTAAGCCCGCGGTGCGTTTTCGTTCACGCAGGCGTTTAAGGTAAAAATAGGAATAGGGGTTAAGTGGTGACGTGCCCCCACGGCGTAATCGTTAAAGTCGTGGGCTGGGGTGATTTTCACGCAACCGGTACCAAAGGCCGGGTCCACATACTCATCGGCAATAATGGGGATGGTGCGATCACATAAGGGTAAGCGCACTTGTTGGCCGATTAACTGTTGATAGCGTGGATCCTCGGGATGCACCGCCACCGCCACATCACCCAGCAAGGTTTCAGGACGCGTGGTGGCCACAATCAATTCACCGCTGCCGTTTTCAAGAGGATAGCGGATCTGCCACATGTGGCCCTCTTCTTCCTCCGACACCACTTCTAAGTCCGACACGGCGGTTTGCAATACCGGGTCCCAATTCACCAAGCGTTTGCCGCGGTAAATAAGCCCTTCGCGGTACAACTGCACAAATACTTTGGCTACTGCATCACTTAAGCCTTCATCCATGGTGAAACGCTCGCGCTCCCAATCGCAGGAACTGCCCATGCGGCGCATTTGGCGCGTAATGGTGGAACCGGATTCTTCCTTCCATTGCCACACGCGCTCTAAAAAAGCGTCGCGCCCCAGGGTACGCCGGTCCAATTTCTGCGCTTCCAATTGCCGCTCCACCACAATTTGTGTGGCAATGCCTGCGTGATCGGTGCCCGCTTGCCATAGGGTGTTATGCCCCAACATGCGCTGGTAGCGTGTGAGGGTATCCATGAGTGTGTGTTGAAAAGCGTGACCCATGTGCAAGGTGCCGGTCACGTTTGGTGGTGGCAGCAAAATGCAATAGGGTGCGGCGTTGCTATCCATAGAGGCTTTAAAATAGCCCTGTGCTTCCCATTGGGGATACCAGCGGGCTTCAATGGCGTGGGGCTCAAAGCTTTTTTCTAATTCCATGGGGCTCAGGTCTTTTTGCTTAAGTCGTGGGTGCGAATCTCGAACCCGCGGTCGCGATAAAAAATAAAACGCTCGCGCGCACGGGTGCGGTCCGCATCATCCAAACTGACAATTTCAATTAAACGTTTAAACCGGGAAAAATACTCCGGGCGCTCGGGGTGTAAATTAATGAGCACCTCATCCGTATGCGGCGCGCAACTGTCCGCATCAATGATCACCGGTGTTTCCGCGGCCAAGGGATGCTCCGCGCGGCAATGGGGAATAAAGCTGTGCGCATTGTGCGTCCAGAGCGCCTCATCAATATGCGCCGCAGCGGTGTCGTTGGCCGCACGAATCCACACCTTCATGCCTTGCTCCCACGCTTTGCCGGCCAATTGCAGGGCTATGGGCAATTTGTCCGGCACATGGGTGTAGAAATCAATTTGCGTCACGCATTATCCTGCGCGGGTAATGAGGTAACGGCAGAACAAACTCACGGGGCGGCCGGTAGCACCTTTCTCTTTGCCACTCTTCCAGGCCACACCGGCGATATCCAAGTGTGCCCAGCGCATGGTTTTGGTAAAGCGCGATAAGAAGCAGGCTGCGGTAATGCTGCCGCCGGCGCGTCCTGCCACATTGCCCACATCGGCGAAGTTGCTCTTCAGCCCTTCGTGGTATTCCTCCCACAGGGGCATGGGCCAGGCGCGATCACAGGTGTAATCACCGGCGGCTTTCAATTCACTACTCAATGCATCGTCATTGGCAAACAAACCCGCAGCTTCGTTGCCCAATGCAATCACACAGGCACCGGTTAAGGTGGCCACATCAATAATGGTGTCGGGCTTAAAGCGCTCGGAGTAGGTGAGGGCATCGCACAATATCAGGCGCCCTTCCGCATCGGTGTTGAGAATTTCAATGGTCTGACCCGACATGCTGCGCACAATGTCGCCCGGGCGTGTGGCATTGCCATCGGGCATGTTCTCGCAGGTGGGCACCACCACCGTTAGGTTAATGGCCAACTTCATTTCCGCCACCGCACGCATGGTGCCCAATACACTGGCAGCGCCACACATATCAAACTTCATTTCATCCATTTCAGGAGCGGGTTTTAGCGAGATGCCGCCGGTATCAAAGGTAATGCCTTTACCCACCAGCACGATGGGCTTCTTTGTTTTGGCCGCCCCCATGTATTGCATCACAATCAGTTTGGGCGGTTGACGGCTGCCGGAGGATACGGCCAATAAAGAACCCATGCCCAGCTTCTTCATGTCCGCTTCTTCTAATACCTCTACTTTAAGCTTCCACTCTTTGCCCAGATCCCGTGCTTGCTTCGCCAGATAAGAAGGCGTGCAGAGGTTGGGCGGCAGGTTGCCCAAGTCGCGTGTGAGGTCGGTACCATTGGCTACTGCTTGGGCGTTGGCCACAACGGTTTTGATTTTGGCGAGGTTGGCCTTAGCGGGCAGGCTTAAGGTGATGGTCTTAACACCATAGGCGGGGTCTTGTTTGTCCGACACGCGCGTGATGCGATAGCGCACATCGCGGGCTATGGTGACCAATTGTTCCACACGCCATTCCACGTCACGCCCGCTGACTTCTAGTTCTGCCAAGCACAGTAGGGCGTCTGCTACACCACTGTCATCCAAGGCGCGCAGGGCCGCGCGCACCAAGGAGCGGTAATCGCGCTCGTTCACGGTTAACTCTTTACCCGTGCCCACCAACAGCACACGGGGGGCCGCCACACCGGGCACATTGTGAACCAGAAGGGTTTTGCCCACTTTGCCCGACAGGTCGCCCTGGCGCAGCAGTTTGGCCAAATAGGTACCGCTGGCGTCGTTTAACAGCTGGGCGCTGGGGGATAACTGTTGGGCTTCATTAACGGCGATGACCACGCAATCAGAGCGTGATTTTTCAGGGGATTGTGCTTTTATGCTAAATTCCACAGTGTGTGTCTCCACTAAACAAGCTTGGGGGTTGTAAATCAATCGGAAATTATCCTGTTAAACCCCCTTAAAAGTCAAAGAAACCCGCCAAAAACATGATTTTCAGCAGCAGCCTTCGTAAGGAATTCAGCCGAACCGCCCTTATGGCGTTGACGGTGCTGGTGGCCATTTTGCTGACTCTGACGGTGGTGAAGCTGTTGGGGTTGGCGGCGGGCGGAGCGCTCTCTGCGGATGCCGTGGCCGCCATGGTGGCTTTTGGGGTGCTGACCTACTTACCGGTAATCTTATCGGCCTCGGTGTTTGCCGCCGTACTCATGACCTTAAGCCGTTGTTATCGCGACTCAGAAATGATTATTTGGATGAGTTCGGGGGTCAGCCTGATGCGCTTTATGGGACCGGTGTTGACCTTTGCCGTCCCCATGGCCTTGGTGGTGGGGTTAATGAGCGTGGTGGTGTCGCCCTGGGCCATTGGCAAGAAAGCCGAGTACCAAACAAAATTAGACAGCCGCGATGAAACCGCACAGATCACCCCCGGCGTGTTTCGCGAATCCAAACAATCGGACCAAGTGTTCTTTGTGGATTCCATTAGCGAGAGCAAGGATAAGGTATCCAACGTGTTTGTGCAGTCCGTGCAAGACAATAAATTAGGCGTGATAGCGGCCAACAAAGGGTTTGTGACCACGCACCCCAACGGAGACCGCTTCGTGGTGCTGCAACAAGGGCGCCGTTATGAGGGCAAAGCCGGCACCACGCAATATAACTTGGTGGATTTTGATCAAGCGGAGCTGCGTGTGGAGCAGCGCGGGGCCAGTTTAAGTGCGTTATCGGTGAAATCCATGAATGTGGGGCAATTAATTGCCAACCCCACCTTAGATGGTTGGGGCGAGATGCATTGGCGCTTGGGGTTGCCCATTAGTTTGATGGTGTTGGCGGTGTTCGCCATACCGCTTTCATACGTCAACACCCGCAGCGGGCGGTCTTCTAACATGATTTTCGCGCTTCTGGCCTACATGGTGTACTACAACACCATGAGCATTTTTCAGGCCTGGGTGGTGCAAGGGCGCATATCCCCGTGGGTGGGTATTTGGCCCTTACATGCGCTGTTCTTCCTCGTGGCCTTAACGATGTTGCTGCGACGACAGTGGGTTTGGTCCGTGCGCAACCTATTCAATGCTATAATTCAGCCCCTTCGGAGAGGTGGATGAGCGGTTTAAGTCGCACGCCTGGAAAGCGTGTTTAGGTGAATAACCTAACGCGGGTTCGAATCCCGCCCTCTCCGCCAAATTAAAATGGTCCTGACATTGAGTCAGGACCTTTTTAATTTGATGGGTAGGGTGAGTGAACAGAACCTGTCCCGGGTTCGACTAGCAACAGTCCAGTGGACTGTTGCTGGACGCCGAATAGGCGGTCCTGAGCGCGTAGCGAAGGATGACGGGATCGCGAGAGCGAGACCGGCACAATCCCGCCCGAGATGAGGCACTTCACGTAAATTAAGCGCATCTACGCCTATATCGATATAATTCCATTAATCATGTCCAATGATTTATGCCCATTCTGCACATTGCCTCCAGAGCGAATTGTGGCCAGCAATGACCACGGATTGGTCATTCGCGATGGCTTTCCTGTGTCACCAGGACATACGCTCATTATTCCACGCCGGCACGTGGCCTCCTTTTTTGAAATATCTCAAGAAGAACGGGCAGGGCTGCTAAGCCTCCTTGATGAATCAAAGCGAGCTTTACAGCTAGAACATCACCCCGATGGGTATAACATCGGCATTAATGACGGTCCATCTGCTGGGCAGACAGTACCCCATTTACACATTCACCTTATTCCGCGTTATGCAGGCGATCAAAAAGACCCTCGCGGAGGGGTTAGGTGGGTTATTCCAGAAAATGCAAATTACTGGGATTGATAATGAACCACGCTGAAATCATTAAGCGATTTAGCAATATCAATTGCGCGCGATTAGGCGATGGCTACGCTCCCCATAAGCCCATTCTTGTTTTGCTGGTCCTGCAAAAAATATTAATGGGACATGAAAATAAATTCAGCTTCTCTGAGCTGGATCATGATTTAAAAAAACGACTTGAAAAATATGGTTCTGATAACGCTTCAAACACGAGAAACGAACCTTTCTGGCGCCTAAAAAATGACGGCGTATGGTCAATCGAGGCCCCTGCAGAATTATTAGCCCTTGAAAATACACCAACACCTAACCAGCTTGCACAAGGCAATGTTAGTGGAAGTTTTATTGATGAAATTTATCAAGAGCTACGACGTGATCCTGAGTTAATCGGGGATGTTGCCAACGCGGTTGTTAATCGATTTATTTCTGAGCCGTTGCGCGTATCGTTATTGTTTGATGCGGCACCGGACATAAAATTACTCGAACGGAATTATTGGTGGGTTAGTCAAAACCAGACCTATCAGCAGGAAGTTCCTGGTAACTTCATGTGGTCTCCTAAAACAAACAGAGATGGCAGTAGTAACGTCTCCTACAACTACATGAAAGAGATGCGCGTAGGTGACGTTGTCTTTTCATTTGCTGGCACATATATTAAAGCGATTGGTGTCGTCACCAAGAATGCAACTTCTTGCATAAATCCTTTTGGCACTACTGGAAACAACTGGCTTAATGACGGCTGGTTGGTTGACGTAGCCTTTGAAGAGCTTAAACACGCTGCCTTCAAACCCAGTGACCATATGGATGTTATTGCGCCAACGCTACCTGCCATTTACTCACCCATAAGGCCCAACGGTGTAGGCAATCAGATGTACTTGGCGAGCATACCTAAAGAAATGGCCGAATTACTGTTGGCTTTTTCTGGAATTGTTGGACAAATGGCCGTTGATACCTTATCAGATAACCTAGAATATGAGTTGCCAGAAGACGAACACGAAGAGGAAGTTGAAGTGCAAATGCGTACCGACATTGGAGAGACCCAAAAGACTCAAATTATTAATTCAAGACGAGGGCAGGGGGTTTTTAAAGCAAGGCTAAGATTGGTGGAAAAGTCGTGCAGAATAACAAAGGTTTCTAACCCTAGGCATTTAATTGCCAGCCACATTAAACCATGGGCAAAGTCCAATGATACTGAAAAGTTAAGCGGCTTTAACGGGCTATTGCTGTCGCCCCATATAGATCATCTGTTTGATAAGGGCTACATTTCTTTTACCGATAACGGCGCCCTAATTTTTTCAGAACATTTGAACGTAACATTGCTTGATGAATGGGGTATTGACCGGAATATTAACGTAGGTGGATTTAAGCAAGAGCAAAAAGTGTTTCTGGAATACCATCGGGATGTAGTTCTTGTTTGATATCTAGCGCTACATATTTTAATCCCATTATTTGTTAAGGCTAAATCACAATATTTGAATGTAGGAGCAGGCTTGGGTTTTTCTTGATAGGTATTTTTTTAACAGTGCTTCTAGCTCTTTTTCGCTGAGCCAATGGACATGGTTATTTTTCGCATTAGGCCTGTTATCTGTGTCAAATCCATGGTCGAATTGAATGCCACCATGAATGCTAAAGAAATACCTCCCATGACCTACTGATTCTGGAAAGCTGTACTCAATTGCAATATTATCAGCCTTGCTATCAGTCCAAACATTGTCCAAATCGTCGATCCACCGCCCTTCTGTTATCCCATCGCATAACATTGAACCCGTAATCATGGCATTTAAATCGTTTTACCAAAATAAAGGGATGCCTGAATCGCTGATGCGGAAGGTGTATGACATCTGACTTAGATTGTCGGCGTCGATGCGATTTTGACTCATAAACTTAGTTCAATTTCGTAGTCAGATTTTAATCACATATTGACATCAATTGCTCGCCTTACTATACTGAAAATAGTAAGGAATAAAGGAGGTTGCGATGTCATATGACGCCACACTGACCAGCAAGGGTCAAACGACAATTCCTAAGGAAATTCGGGATAGTCTTTCCATGAAGGCCGGAGACCGGATGACGTTCACGTTAATGCCGGACGCCACGGTAGTTATGCGCGTTAAGTCCAAGAATGTTACCGAACTGGCGGGCGTGTTACATAAAAAGGGTCGCAAGAGCGTTCCGGTTGAACAGTTGTCACGGTGATGCTGGGGATTGATACCAACGTTCTCGTTCGCTTCCTGGTTCGAGATGATGAGGCTCAGTTTGAGAAAGCACGCAAGCTGATCAAGCGTGAAGTCAAGGCAGGTCGCTGCGTTTTCGTGAGCCAGTTGGTTCTCCTGGAAACCGAATGGGTGCTGCGCAGCCGATACAACTTACCGAAGCATATGATCATTGAAGCCATCTCGGGCTTGCTCGATGCGACCGATGTTCGATTCGAGGATGAACCGGCCATTGAGGCGGCTCTTTTCGTCTGGAAGGATACCACTGCCGATTTCGCTGATTGCCTGATCGGTGCCAAAAACCGACGGCTGGGTTGTCGAGCGACGGTAACCTTCGATGCGAAGGCTTCCAAATTGCCGTGGTTTGTAGTCGCCTAATTGCCAGCGGCCGCTTAGCCATAATTTTGAGTGGTAGGTTTGCCAAATTATAAATGGCCACCTTCGCGTGTAATACTCAAAAGAACCAGCGACAGTAAAAATGTTGATACATTGGATAATATTGAACTCGTAATCATGGCATTTAAGGCGTTTTACTAAAATTAAAGGTCGGGAAGACTGAAATAGGTTTTCTGGTACTTTAAAACGAATACCTTTCTTGAAGAAATCAGAGACGAATTAAGAAAATGATGAAAGCCTTCTACATCGACTACCCCCAAGAAAAAGTAGATGAACACAAACATGTTTATCGGTGTGCCTATTGTAAAATTGTGACTACTACAATTAATGGGCTACTAGAGAATCATGCAAAAGATTGTCAGTACAGGTTGCAACAGAGTCTTCAAGACAGAATTGAATGTGATGCAAGATCACCGATAAAACATGACGAGTTCCACGAAGCGGATGAGGTTGATTAGCGACTTGTACCACTAATGCGTACAGTTTTTACCAAGGGTTTACGAGGTCACTGACCCTCGGTATGCACTGCGCTGCTTTGTAACCCCCGTCGAAGACAAGTCGCCCCCGGTTCGTAAAGTGATAATCTGACCATGTTGCAGTCAGAGGGTTCATTATGGGCAATATGACCGCCAAGGTAAGGGTGCTTTTGGGGGGTGATTTTGTAATCTTTTGAAAACGCTCGATAACGATGCTTGATGTATTTCAATGACTTTTGATCTTTGTGCTGCCTTGCCAACAATTATTTTCAAAGCCGTAGCGTGGGCCAAGGCTCAATATCCATCCATTGCACAGTAGGGATCAAAATGAGGATCGGCGCCAACAGACCAAGGCGTCATGGGGGGGATTATGACCAGTAAGATTACTGTGGCAGCGACAGAGGTGAGGGTGAGCGACCATATTTATAATGGGTCTGGATCCAATACCCACCCCACATTCGCTTGGGAAACGGTCACTGAAGTGCGGCAGGAGGACGGCCTGATTCTATTGATCACTGGCGATATAAAAGGGCTGCACGGTGAATTCTGGCTTGAACCCGATGAACAGATCATGGTGATCCGCTATCCTAAATCCGATGCTCCAGAAACTTCGCCGCCAAAGCCCAAAGTCAGAAATTGATACTTCCGAATGGCAGCTTAGTGCCGCGGCTTTCGTGATGTACTCAACGCCACTCAACCGGGTTGGTAGCAGAGTGCTTTCCAATATCAGATGTTGCACGCCTTGAGGTTGATCGGTTTGGGGGCCAGTGGCTTATTTGGCCTTAGAGCGCCAATCGTTCTGCTAGCATTGGGGGTAATGATCTTTTCTGGAACCTTGTATGTGATGGCGTTGACGGACCTGCGTTGGCTGGGCATGGTCACCTTGCTGAGTTGTCAGGCAAGAGAGTCATCAATCCAGGACAAGTACTCTTTCGATCCGCCGGAAATGTGTATAACGGAAATCTCCGGTAACTGATATTCATGAATTTGTTTTATAAGCGCTTCGATTTGCAGAAATTTTTCTTTTTTGGACTTGATCAATATCAGGAATTCGGGGTCGTGATGTGCCCGGTCTTCCCACCGGTAATAGCTTTCAATCCGGCTGATCTGGGCGCACGCAGCCAGGCGATTGTTGATGATCTCTGATGCAATTTGATCGGCGTTAATTTTATTACCAGCCGTACACATGACAAGAATGTGGTCAGTCATGAATGTTCACCCCAATTTTGCACGCAATTCTCGCGCAGTTTCCAAAAGCCCCTCATAGCCGGAGCGGGCATGCGCCGGAAGATCGGGGTCGCCCACCAGAGTGCCCAACGTTTCAATGAAGCAGAACAAAATTCCCTTGGCGGCGCTTACAGCAATGCTGCCTGTGGAAAGCTGATGCCCCACATGCGTGATTGCCGCATGAAAATGTTCCTGTTCAGGCTGCCCGGACGGGTTGGATTGATGGGATGGGTTCTCATTCATGGTGGTATGCCTCCTGAAGTTGGCAATCTGTCACTATAGCGCACAGATTCTGATACCTGCTCGCACCATAACGGCACTCGCCGCAGGTGTGGCCTAGTTAGGGTACACCCAACATCAAAATATCGGCAGTTAATTCTGCAGGTTATGTCTGAAGCAATCGGTGGTGTGGTCGTTAACCATGCCGGTGGCCTGCATGTACGCATAGCAAATGGTAGTACCGACAAATTTAAAGCCACGCTGTTTCAGCTCGCGACTCATCGCATCTGATTCAGGGGTGCTGGCAGGGACTTCGGTGATACTGCGCCAAGCATTGAGTTTTGGTTTGCTGTTCACGAACTTCCAGATGAACGAATCAAAGCTGCCGAATTCTTCTTGCACCGTCAGAAACTTTTGTGCGTTGATAACGGCGGCTTGAATTTTCAGTCTGTTGCGAATAATGCCCGGATTGTGCAGGAGCGATTCAATTTTAGCCGCATCGTAACGGGCAATGCGCGCAGCATTGAAATCATCGAAAGCGATTCGGAAATGTTCTCGTTTTCGTAGGACAGTAATCCAGCTTAGTCCTGCCTGTGCGCCTTCTAGGATCAGAAATTCAAACAGCAATCGGTCGTGGTGTATCGGTACGCCCCATTCGGAATCGTGGTAGGTTTGGTATATGGGATCGTCGCTGCACCAGGCACAACGTGGTTTTTTCATATCATTGCTCCACACAACTGAACTGCTGGTTCAAGAGCCGCCGCTGCATGCGGTTCCGGATTAAAATGAACAGTAGCCTGGCAACCATTGCGCAACCAGCACCCCGTTTTTTAAGTTTATCTTAAATATCGCGTTGCGTTTTAGCATTGAAATGCCCCTTGGTAATTACGTCATGTAAGCGCAACCCATACGGTTGCCCGTGAGGTGGCAGGATTAGCCTTGTGATGAAATTTTCTGGCAACAGTCAATATTAATGGGAGATGGGCAGTGAAAAGATTGATCGTAAAAAAAGCAGCCGTGCTTGGGGCCGGCACCATGGGGGCTCAGATTGCAGCTCATTTGGCCAGCGCCAATGTGGAAGTGCTTCTGTTTGACTTGCCCGCTCCTGAGGGAGACAAGAGCGGCGTTGTGAAGAAGGCGTTGGGCGCGCTTAAGAAGCAGGAACCCGCACCCTTGGCAAACCCCGATAACCTGCAACTTATTGAAGCCGTTAACTATGAGGAGCATCTGCCGCGCCTGGGTGAATGCGATCTGGTTATTGAAGCCATTGCCGAGCGCATGGATTGGAAAAAAGATCTGTACGCAAAGGTTGTGCCACACCTGGCCGGCCATGCGCTGATTGCTTCCAATACCTCTGGGCTGTCGATCAACGAACTCGCAAAAATTCTGCCCACGGAAGTGCAACGGCGTTTTTGCGGCATCCATTTTTTTAATCCCCCGCGTTACATGCACTTGGTGGAACTCATACCCACCCATTATGGCGACCCAGACTTACTGGATCACCTGGAAACCTGGCTTACTTCACGCCTGGGTAAGGGGGTGATACGGGCTCTGGATACTCCTAATTTTGTTGCCAACCGAATCGGTGTTTTTTCCATACTGGCCGTGATCCATCACACCGCGCGACTGGGCCTTGGGTTTGATGAGGTGGATGCGTTGACGGGAGCGAGGATTGGCCGCCCCAAGAGTGCCACCTATCGCACGGCCGACATGGTGGGGCTGGATGTTATGGCCCATGTGGTAAAAACCATGCACGACACCTTGCCCGATGACCCCTGGCACAGCTACTTTGTTCCGGCGCCATGGCTGACGGCGCTGATTGGGAAGGGCGCGCTGGGACAAAAAACCAAGGCAGGTGTCTTCAAAAAAGTGGGTAAGGAAATTCTGGTGCTCGACCTGGTTAAGCAAGATTATCGTCCTGCCGGGGCTCAGGTGGACCCTGAGGTGGATGCCCTCTTGAAGCTCAAAAACCCCGCAGAAAAATTGATCGCGTTGCGCAATTGTGCGCATCCGCAAGCCCAGTTGCTATGGTCCAGTTATCGCGACTTGTTTCACTACTGCGCGGTGCAGCTGGAGCATATGGCCGACAATGCGCGCGACATTGACCTTGCCATACGGTGGGGGTTTGGTTGGAGCTTGGGCCCCTTTGAAACTTGGCAAGTGGCGGGGTGGACAAGCATTGCCCAAGCCATTGCCGAGGACATTGCCGCAGGTCGGGCCATGAGCAGTACCCCATTGCCCAACTGGGTATTTGAACGCGAAGGTGTCCATACTCCGCAGGGGTCATGGTCGGCAAGCGCCAAAACCCTGCGCCCGCGCGTCGCCTTGCCGGTTTACCAACGGCAACTTTTTCCGGAAACGGTACTGGGCGAAGCCAAAGCGGATCGCGGCACCACGGTGTGGGAAAACGAGGGTGTTCGGCTTTGGACCCATGCCGCCGATTCCGGTATTGGCATTCTCTCCTTCAAAAGCAAAATGCACACCGTGGGTGAAGAAGTGCTGGACGGCCTACTGGCGGCCATCGCCTTGGCCGAACAACAGTTGGAGGGCGTGGTGTTGTGGCATGAAGCACCCTTTGCGGTGGGCGCCAATTTGCAACAGGTGTCGCAAGCTTGTGCCATGGGTGCTTTCGATCTGCTTGAGGCCACGGTGGAGAAATTTCAACGCGCTTCCCAGGCGCTTAAATATGCCCAGATACCCACGGTTGCGGCGGTGCAGGGCATGGCCTTGGGAGGGGGTTGCGAGTTTGTGATGCACGCCAGCCGGCGCGTCTTGGCGCTGGAAAGTTACATTGGTCTGGTGGAAGCCGGTGTGGGCCTGATTCCCGCCGGAGGTGGGTGCAAGGAATTTGCCATTGCGGCCGCCCAACAAGCGGCGCGCACAGAAACGCCGGGGGAAGTGTTTCATTTTCTGCAACCACCCTTCATGGCCATCGCCATGGCAAAGGTGTCCAAGAGCGCCTTTGAGGCGGTGCGGGCGGGTTTTGCCAAACCCACTGATACCATTTTGTTTAACCACCACGAATTGCTTTACGTGGCCCTTAGGGAGGCGCGCGCGCTAGCTGAAGCGGGATATGTTCCACGGCTTAAGGCGCGTCAGGTAACCGTGGCGGGACGCAACGGCATTGCCAACTTCGAGATGATGCTGATTAACATGAGAGAAGGCGGCATGATTTCTGCCCATGACTACTGCGTTGCCAAGTCTGCCGCCACGGCCCTCTGCGGCGGTGATGTGGATGCCGGAAGTAAGGTGGATGAAGAATGGCTTCTTACGGTGGAACGCCGCGAGTTTATGCAGTTGTTAAAAACCCCGGAAACTCAGGCGCGCATCCAGCATATGCTGGAAACCGGCAAACCTTTGCGCAACTGAATGTGGTTAAACAAATTCTGTGAGGACAGTTTTTATGAGCAAACAAGTTCAGGACGCTTACATCGTTTCCGCAACGCGCTTGGCCACTGCCAAGCGCAATGGCCATTACGTCACCACTCGCCCTGATGACCTGCTGGCCGCCATCTTGCGGGCCGCGCTGGCAACCCAGCCCACCCTTGATCCAGCGTTGATTGAAGATGTGATCACGGGTTGCGCTATGCCAGAAGGCGAGCAAGGGTTAAACGTGGCTCGAATCGGTCTTTTGTTGGCAGGCTTGCCGAACACAGTGCCCGGCGTCACCATTAATCGATTCTGCGCCTCTGGTTTGCAAGCAGTGGCGGATGCGGCCGCGAAAATACGCTTAGGCGACGCGGATGTGATGATCGCCGCGGGTGTGGAATCCATGAGCGCCATGCCACAAATGATGGGCAATAAGCCGTCCGTCAATTCGGCCGTCTTTGAGCATCAGCAGACCATCGGCATTGCTTATGGCATGGGCCTGACAGCAGAGATCGTGGCGCAACGGTGGAAAATTTCTCGCGACGATCAGGATGCCTTTGCACTGGCCTCCCATCAAAAAGCCGTAGCGGCTATGACCGCTGGCCATTTTAATGCCGAAATCACACCATTTTTAGTGCGCACCCATGTGCCCGATTTGCGCAGTGGGGCGGTGCGGGTGGCGGAGCGCCTGATTAATCAAGACGAAGGCCCTCGCCCGCAAACCACCTTGGAAACCCTGGCCAAACTGCGACCCGTTTTCGCAGCGCAGGGTTCGGTTACTGCCGGAAACAGTTCGCAAATGTCCGATGGTGCCGGAGCTGTTGTATTGGTTTCGGAAAAAATATTAAAACAGTTCAACCTAACGCCCTTGGCACGCTTTATGGGTTTTTCTGTGTGCGGGGTGGCACCGGAGGTTATGGGTGTGGGCCCCGTGGCCGCTATTCCCAAGGCGCTGCAGCGCGCGGGCATCACCCAGGATCAGCTGGATTGGATTGAGCTCAATGAAGCCTTTGCTGCCCAGTCTTTGGCGGTGATCCGCGACTTGCAACTGGATGCAGAAAAAATTAACCCACTGGGGGGTGCCATTGCTCTGGGGCACCCTCTCGGCGCCACGGGGGCCATACGCACCGCAACTTTGCTGCATGGTCTGAAGCGCACTGGCGGAAAGTATGGTCTGGTGAGCATGTGCATCGGTACCGGCATGGGCGCTGCCGGGGTGTTTGAGGTGTTGTGAGAGGGATACACTCTAGATCGACAACATGCGTTGGGGATTGAAATTAAACTGCTTTTGGAGGATGCTACAAATTGTAAGTGGCTGGTGGGTTAGACTGCGTCTTGTGAGGCGCGCGAGTTGTTGGCTAACCCCAATAATAATTAAGGGAGATAATCATGAACCTTCAAAGAGTGGCCGCTATTATTTCCTGGATGCCAAGGACGCTTTTAGACCCTATGTGGGCGCCGGTGTTATTTATACCGCGTTTAACAGCCTGACCTTAAATACTGCCGGGCAGGGCTTGGCGCCTACAGGCGCCAGTATTGATTCGGCTTGGGGTTGGGTGGCCAGTCTGGGGGCCAACTACGAACTCAACAGCAATTATTTTCTCACTGGGTCGCTCAGTTACACCTACACCACGACCACTTTACACATCAATAATTTGGTTAATTACCCAGCTCCCGCAGGGCCTGCGTCCACCACCAATTTAAAATTGGGCAATACCTTGGTCTTTTTGGGTGCGGGATACCGTTTTTAAGCCAAAACCATTCTGAGCAAATGCCTCAGGCGGACAGCGTCCGCCGTAGGGCGCGCATCAGCAGACCGAACCCTGGGATCTTCATGTAAAGCTCTTCGCTGGCGTCCCAGTAGTCTCTGTGGAAGCAGATCTTGCCCTCCGCATTGGCTTTAAGGTGACTCACACCCCGAATCACTTGATCCTGACGCATACCCGGTTGGCGTCCGCGAAAGTGAAACTCCCAGATCAGCATGATCTGCTTTTCTTTTTCAAAATGCTCCAGCACCATAAAGCGCGGTGAATCCACTTGTGTAAACATGTGGGTGAAGATGCGTTGAATGGCGGGCAGATTATGCACTTCATTGAAGGGGTCTTTAAAGTACGCATCCTCACTATAGTGCTGTGAAAACTGCGCAATACTCTGCGGTGTGAGGGATTCGTAAAATTGAATCAGTGGGTTTAACATCATTAACCTCCTCCCAGACGGCGGACCAGATAAAAATACCAGCGGTAGGGCAACCATGAAAAAAGTTTTACCAGCCGCGTGAAGCGTTTGGGATAATGAATTTCAAACGATCCGGATTTAAAACCGTGCAAGGTGGCCAAGGCGGCCTCTTCAACGGTTAATAGGGCAGGCATGGTGAAATCATTCTGTGCTGTAAGGCGGGTGGCCACAAAGCCTGGGTTGATGATCCACACACCAATGTTTTTAGGCGCTAAGTCAAAGTACAGACATTCTGCAAAATTAATTAAGGCGGCCTTGGCGGGTCCATAGGCCATGGCATTGGGTAGGCCGCGATAACCGGCCATGCTGGAGACAAAGGCGATGCCGCCCCCCGCGGTTAAATCGTTTAATACTGCAGAGGTCAGTTTTAAAGCGCCCATAAAATTAACGTTAAATAAGCGCTCGGCCTGCGCTAGGTTAAAACTCTCAGCATGCATGGGTTGATAGTCGCCTGCTAAGTAAATAACAATATCAACACCACCCATATGTTCACGCAATGCAACGCGCGCATTCAATAGGCTGGCCTCATCCGTGGCGTCGCAAGGTAGGGTTAAGGCCGCATTAAGGCCCAGCGCATCAAGGCGCTCCCGATGACGACTGGAGAGAGCCAAGCGAGCGCCCAGTGCATGCAATTGACGCGCCAAGGCCTCACCAATTCCACTGGAGGCGCCTATCAGCCAAACGCGTTTGCCGGACCAATCTGTGATTTTGGGGTTCATGGTTTTTGAAACATTAAGGTTACCTCACCCAGGCTGAAACCCCATTTTTTCATGGTGGAGCGGTTAAACATCACCCGCTCATCCATTAAAAACATCCAGTCATCAAAATCAACATTGTAGACTTTGCCGTCTACAGGAAGGGCCAATACGTAGCGCCAGTGCAGCGCATTTCCTGAAACCTCTCCAATCGCATCCCCAATCACGTCATCAGCATTCCCCAGAAAACGACCATCGGATTGGCGTTTGATTTTCCAGGTGCGGCTGGTGGCGGTGCCATCTGACCATTTGAATTGTTCGTCAATGGTGCCCATATCCCCTTGCCAGACGGCGTTAATGCTCACGTGGAACCGTTTTACAACTTCTCCAGAGCGCCCTTGAAACATGCCCCAAGCATCCAGGTGACCATTGAGGTAATGGGTGATATCAAGCACTGGTTTTTCGGCGCTATATTGTTGCACAGCCGGCGTAGAACATCCGGATAGGCCCAGTAATGCAAGCAAGGTGGTGAGTAGGGCTTTCATAGCACGATCTCCAAAATAAGGTTATTGGTGCTTCAGTTCAAATTGCACAACGTCAATGTTTCCCGAACGAAAACCAGCTTCGCAGTAACTTAAATAAAAACGCCATAAGCGCCTGAATGTGTCATCAAACCCCAGCTTGGCAATGTGCTGCCATTGGCGATCAAAAGCGTCGCGCCATAGGGCCAAGGTACGGGCGTAACCCATGCCAAAGGCCTGTTCGCCCACTATTTTTAACCCTTGTTGGTGTGCGGATTCACGAAAGGCACTACCGCAAGGCAGCATGCCACCGGGAAAAATATACTGTTGAATAAAATCAGTACCGCGACGATAGTCTGCAAAAAGGTCGTCCCGTATGGTGATGGTCTGTATGACGGCCTTGCCGGATGGAACCAGGGCCTGAGCCACGGTTTTAAAATAACTGGGCCACCAACGCTGACCCACAGCTTCAAACATTTCGATGGACACCACATGGTCAAACTGCTGACGGTTATCGCGATAATCTTGTAACAGCAAACGGGCTTGTGGCACCTTGTCTCTGGCCCATGCCAGTTGTGCCGGCGATAAGCTTAACCCGGTGACCTGTAGCCCTTCCATGGTCGCAACTTCTGCAAAACCGCCCCAGCCGCAACCAATCTCCAGCACGGATTGCCCAGGCAGCGCCTGCAGTTGATGCAAAACGCGGCGGTACTTAGCCGCTTGCGCCCCCTCAAGATCATCGAGGTTTTCGCTTTCAAAAAGTGCGCCGGAATAGGTCATGCTGGGGTCCAGCCAGAGGCGGTAAAAATCATTACCCAGATCGTAATGGGCCATGATGTTCTTCTTACTGCCCGCGCGGCTATTGCCATTTAACCAATGGCGAAGGCGCGCGGCAATGAGATGACGCCAACGGCCGTAGATGGCCTTGCGCAGGTTTTGACGATTATCTGCCAGCAGTGTTAACAACTGAGCCAAATCGGGCGAATCCCAATCACCGTCCATATAGGCTTCCGCCAAGCCAATGTCGCCACGGGCCAATATCTTTTCGAACAGTGCGTCCCGTTGCACTTGCATTACGGCGCGGATTGCACCGGTGCCAAATGAGTGGCTGTCCCCATTGGTTAAGCGAAGTTCCAGTATGCCGCCCTGGAGATTTTCAAGAAGAGCCATAACCATACGTGCGTCACGCGAGATGGATTGGGTGTTATGCAAACTCAATGTGCTACTCACCAGGTTTCTCCTGTGTTGATTGCGGGGTAGGGGGGTTCATACCAATAAAACGCACGCGCTTGATGATGAGTTTGACCGCCTGCCAATGGATGCGCGCCATTATTCCAATGGTGAGGTAGGGCATGCGAAGAAACGCTGCCAGCAGTGCAGCGTTTGACCATGGTTTGTTTTTTCCTGAAATGGCGGTTAACAATAACTCACCCTGCGCATCGTCGTAATCAATGCGCATAACAGAGTTTTCCGCGCCCATATAAAAACGGAAACGATACCCCCCTTCTATGGTGCAAAAAGGGGACACATGAAATGCTTTGCTGGCGGCCCACACCTGCCCGTTTTGCATGGGCCCGCCCTCAGGGTGGTGCAGTAAATAGCTGTGCGTACCACCGAAGGTATTGTTGACTTCTGCCAACACCGCAATCAATTCACCCGCACCATTGTGACAAAACCAAAAGCTTACAGGGTTAAACACATACCCCAGCACGCGCGGGAAGGTTTGAAGAATAATTTCTCCATCTGTGGGGAGGCCTTGTTGGCGCAGTAAGGATTGAATCCAGGGCAATAGTGCGGTGCCGTCGCGCGGACCATGGTCTTTTTGATAAAAGCTCAGCAGATTGAAGTGGTCTATGGAAAAAAATGCGCCGCCCGTGGCATTTAATTCTCTTAAGGGCAATTGAACATAGAACACCGGATAGGTAAATGAATTGATGACCGGTCGAAGGCGCCGGTGCATGACTTGCCCTACCATTAATTGTGCGGGCATTCCCATGTGTTAGGCGCTCAGTGGCACATTCTGCGTAGTGCTACCATCTTCTTGCCAGGGCGCACGAAGGCCCATGCCGTTCACCACCCGCAGCGCGGACTTTAAGCCGTCTTCATGAAAACCGTATGCGGTCCATGCGCCTGCTAACCACAGGCCCCCTTGTCCTTGCCAATGGTCCAGTTGTTTTTGTGCGGCTATGGCGGCGGCATCCAGCACGGGATGCGCATAATGAAATTGAGCCATTATTTTATTTTGATCAGGCGCGCGCAGTGGGTTTAAGGTCACCACCACGGGCGCCTTAAAGGGCAATGGTTGCAGACGGTTAATGAGATAAGACACTTCCACGGGCCGCCCCCCCGGTGTGCCCACGCCGGAAAAATAATTCCATGCGGACCATAATTTGCGCCGCTGGGGCAACAGTTGGGCATCGCTATGCAAGATGGCCAGATTGGGTTGATAACGAATGGCGGCCAGCGCAGCCCTTTGTTCGGCATTGGCGCTGTCCCCCAGAATGGCCAGCGTCTGGTCGCTGTGGCAGGCCATCACCACTTGGTCAAAAACCTCTGTACCGGCTGCGTGCGTCACGCTGAAACCGTGCTCGGTTTTTGTAACCTGAGTGATGGCACATTGAAGCCGCACATCAGGCAGCTCAGCGGCCATCCTTTTGACATATTCACGGGCGCCGCCTTTTACCGTACGCCATTTGGGCCGATTAAAAATTTGTAATAGGCCGTGGTTTTGACAAAAGCGGACGAAGGTAATGAAGGGCATGTTCAAGGTTTCACCCGTGGGGCAAGACCAAATGGCGGCAGCCATGGGCAGCAAATACCATTCACAAAATGATTTTGAATAGCGCCTTTTTTCTAAAAAATCTTTTAGGGAATCATTTTCTTCGACGTGAGCATTAAGCCGGGTGCCGCACTCCTTGTTAAAGCGCAGTATGTCGTAGAGCATCACCCAGAAAGCGCCGCGCACCCAGTTGCGCTTTTGCCCAAAGAGTGTAGCCAAATTGCTGCCCGCCCATTCCAAGCGAGGGTTTTCAAGGCTAACCGATAAGGACATGTCGGTTTCAACGCTTTCAACGCCCAAGGTATTGAACAGGGCAATAAGGTTGGGATAGGTGCGCACGTTGTACACCAAAAAACCCGTATCCACCGGATGGGTGAGGCCCTCTAAATGCACGTCCACGGTATTGGTGTGGCCGCCCAAAGTGGCGCTGGATTCAAACAATGTAATGTGGTGATGTGGGTTTAGTAGCCAGGCGCTGGCCAGTCCAGAGATGCCAGAACCGATGACAGCAATGCGTTGCCTGTCATTCATCAATCAAATTCCAGTGGGGCCGTTGAGTGCGGCCTTCGAGGCGCGCCATAGTGAACCGTTAGAATCTGCAGCAACACCCTGAAAGCCCGTTTGCGGAGCCACAAAATCCACCGACATCATAAAGCTTAGGGCCATGATCATCAGAATTGAGTAAACGAAAGACTTTTTAGCCCAACGCCGATCATCTTCTGAGTTGCGATTTAACCAAGTGGAGCGTATCCACGCCGCGCCCAAGCACAACAACACGACCAAGTACCCCCAGCCGGTGTTGTGGGTTAAAAACAGCAGCAAGGCGCAAGCGGTAAAGGCCGCCACATACACAGGCGTTTCGTGCTTCACACGCGCCACCCCACGCACCAAGGGCAATACAGGAATAGAAGCGCGTGCATAGTCTTGCAAATGCAGAACGGCGATGGCGTAGGCATGAGGGAATTGCCACACCACATACATGGCGAACAAAATGGCGCCCGCCACATCCAGTTGATTGCTGGCGGCACAGTAGCCCGCCAGAGGAGGCACGGCGCCGGCCAAACTGCCCACCCAAGTACCATGTTGTGTGCGCTTTAAGCCCAAACTATAAAGCCCAGCGTAAATCACGAAGCCTGCAAAGGCCACCACCGTGGCCAAGGGGTTGGTGAATAGAATCAGCGTTAAAAATCCGCACAATGAAAGCAGCGCGCCCCACACCAGCGCCTCAAGCAGAGTCACGCTTTTCAGCACCAGTGGGCGGTTGCGTGTGCGCTGCATAAGCGCGTCAATATCGCGATCAATGCAGTTGTTCAGCACGCAGCCTCCTGCAATCACCAAGGCCAATCCCAGCATAACGGCCAGAAAAGTGCTTGCGCTAATATGACCGCGACTGCCCAGCAAAAACCCGCCGGCCACAGAAACCAGGTTGCCCATGATGATGCCAGGCTTGGTTAGGGCCACATAGTGTTTCAATCGATTCATTATCTGCCCATGGACATGGGCATCATGCGAACACCCGTGTTGTACATAATCCACAGAGAGCCCCCCACCAAGAAGGCAATAATAATGAGGGTGTACACCAACACCATCACATTCCAGCGTTGTGATGATGAGCGGTCCAGATGCAAGAAATAATGCATTTGCACCACGATCTGTACCACGGCGGCAGAAACAATCACCACGGTGGCCTCAAGGGCGTCATAGTTGCCCGACATGACAATACCAAAGGACAGCAAGGTGAGCGCCAGCGAAAGGATGAACCCTATAATATAGCCGCGCGGTGAGCCGTGCGAGTCGCCGCTATCTTCCGTTAAATGTGCGCTCATATTAAAGTACTCCCATGAGGTAAATAATGGTGAATACACCAATCCAGATGATATCCAAGAAATGCCAGAACAAGCTTAACCGTTGCAAGCGTGAGGTGACGGCAGGGGTAATGCCTTTAAAGATGAGCTGAACCATCATGACGGTCATCCAGATCAAACCCACGCTTACATGCAAGCCATGGGTGCCCACCAACCCAAAGAAGGAGGACAGAAACCCGCTGCGGTCAGGACCATTGCCCTCGCTGATCAGGTGAGCAAACTCACTCACTTCCATACCAATAAAACTTAAACCCAAAGCCGCAGTCACGATAAGCCACAGGACGGTGGTGGCGCGTTCTCGTCGGTACAGGGACAGCATGGCAAAGCCGTTGGCAAAGCTGGAGAGCAGCAGCGCCATGGTTTCGATGAACACATAGCGCAGGTCAAACAACTCTTTACCAGTGGGTCCACCAGCGTAGTTGTGGCGTAACACGGCGTAGGTGGCAAACAGGCAGGCAAAGAGAATGCAATCGGTCATGAGATAAACCCAAAAACCAAATACCGCGTTATCGGAATGCGCCTCAGTGTGGTCCTCGTGGTGCACCAGAGAGGCTTCGGGTGCGGATAATATATGTGCAGTCATTATTCTCGTCCTTGGGTTGCGAGGTCATGGGTGCCGCCGGTGTGACTGTGTTTTTCGCCAGCAGTACCTTCCGGGGCGCCCGCAGTGGAGGGAGCCTGCGCGCTGTGGGGCAGACCATTACGTTCAATACGAGCCACCTCATCCGCGCTTAGGATGTAATCCACATGTTCATCATTGGCACGCATCACCACTGTTATCAACAGGGCGATAAGGCTGACCACTGCCAGCCACCAGATGTACCAGATCATGGCAAAGCCGAAGGCAAAGGTAAAAGCACCCATCACCACGCCTACGCCCGTGTTGCGCGGCATATGAATGGGTGCGAAAGGTGCTGTGGCGCGATGGGGAATACCCTGCTCTTTCATATGCGCGAAGGCATCTAAGGCGTGCACCTGGGGCAATTTGGCAAAGTTGTAGAAGGGCGGAGGCGATGTGGTGGACCATTCCAGTGAGTGACTGTTCCACAAGTCGCCTGTGGTATCACGCAGCGCATTGCGGTTGCGAATGCTGACAAACAATTGCACTGCCTGGCAGAAAATCCCCAAGGCCACCAAGGCGGTGCCCAGCAGGGCCGCGATGAGGTAGGGTTGCCACACGGGGTTGTCGTAATGCTCTAAGCGACGCGGCATGCCCATAAATCCCAAGGCGTAGAGCGGCATGAAGGCCAGATAAAAACCAGACAGCCAAGCCCAGAACGCGCGACGGCCCCATTTTTCATCCAATTGGAAGCCAAACATTTTGGGAAACCAGTAGCTGTAACCAGCAAAATAACCAAACAGAGCGCCGGGGATCAGCATGTTGTGGAAATGCGCCACCAAAAACTCGCTGTTGTGCAGGACATAATCTGCACCGGGAACAGAAAGCAGCACACCGGTCATGCCCCCCACCGTAAAGGTGACGATGAACCCTAAGCTCCACAACATGGGCGTGGTGAACTCAATGCGGCCGCGGAACATGGTAAACAACCAGTTGAACATCTTCACCCCTGTGGGGATGGAAATGATCATGGTGGCAATTCCAAAGAAGGCGTTTACATCCGCCCCCGCGCCCATAGTAAAGAAATGGTGCAGCCATACCACAAAGGACAACACCGCAATGGCGATGGTGGCATACACCATGGACACATAACCGAAGAGCCGTTTGTTTGAAAAGGTGGACACCACCTCCGAGAAAATGCCAAAAGCGGGCAGAATGACGATATACACTTCAGGGTGACCCCAAATCCAGAACAGGTTGGTAAACATCATCTGGTTACCCCCCATGCCATTGGTAAAGAAATGCATATCCAAGTAGCGGTCTAGGGTGAGCAGCGCCAAGGTGGCGGTGAGCACGGGAAAAGACAGCATGATGAGTACGGTGGTGACCAAAATGGCCCAGGTGAACACGGGAATTTTCATCATGGTCATGCCCGGCGCGCGCAGCCGCACAATGGTCACAAAGAAGTTAACCCCGGTAAGCAAGGTGCCTATACCCCCCAGCTGTAAGCTCCAGATCCAGTAATCCACCCCCGTAGTGGGGCTGAATTCTTTTTCTGAGAAGGGTGGGTAGCCCGTCCAACCCGCTTGCGAGAAATCGCCTACGGCCAAGGACACCATCACCAACAAGGCGCTGGCCGCGGTAAGCCAGAAGCTTACAGAGTTGAGGAAAGGGTAGGCCACATCCCGTGCGCCAATTTGCAGTGGAACCACATAATTCATCAGACCAATAAAGAAGGGCATGGCCACAAAGATAATCATGATGGTGCCATGGGCACTGAACACTTGATTGTAATGCTCGGGCGGCAAGAAACCTTGCCCCATGCCTTCCGCCAAAGCTTGGTGCGTGCGCATCATGATGGCGTCGGCAAAGCCGCGCAGCATCATCACCACCGCAAGGATGATGTACATCACACCAATGCGCTTATGGTCTACGCTGGTAAACCACTCGCTCCACAGATAGGCCCAATGTTTTTGATAGGTAATCCACACCATCAGCAGCAGGCCCAGCAAAGACGCGGTGACCACGGCCCCCATGACGATGGGGTTTTGATAGGGAATGGCTGCTAACGTGAGCTTGCCCAGAAAAAATGATGAGTTCATGGGGTCATCCTGTTTGTTTTTAATTCTGTGGCATGCGCAGTATGTTCATGCGGCGCGTCGTGATGGGCTGTGGGGTCGGTATCCGGTGCGTATTTTTGCAAGATGGATTGAAACAGCATGGGAGTGACACCTGAAAAATAAACCGGCTTTACGTTTTCGCTCGGCACTTCCAGCTGCTTGAGATGCATGTCGTCTAGTTTAAGCTGACCTTTTTTAACACTGTTCACCCAACCCTGAAATTCTTGCGGGGTCATGGCACGCACTTCAAAATGCATGCCTGAAAAACCTTCACCACTCATCTGAGTGTTTAAGCCTTGATAAGTTCCGGGAGCATCTGCCAACAAGTTGAGCTCGGTTTGCATACCCGCCATGGCATAAATCTGACCGCCCAAGCGCGGGATGAAAAACGAATTCATGACGGAATCGGAGGTGATGTGAAAGGTGACGGGGGTGCCTGCGGGCAACATCAACTGATTGACTGTGGCAATGCCTTGCCCGGGGTAGATGAACAACCATTTCCAATTCAGCGCCACCACTTCCACGGTGATGGGTTTAAGCGTGGAGACCAGAGGCTTTTCAGGCGTCAGGTCGTGGGTGGAGCGCCACACCAAGATGCCCAGAGCCAGCACAATGAACGCGGGGATGGTCCATACAATCCATTCTATAAGGTGAGAGTTATCCCACTTTGGGGTGTAGGTGGCGCTTTGGTTAGAGGCTCTGTATTTCCAGGCAAAGGCAAAGGTCATGACGATCACCGGAATCACCACAATCAGCATTAAACCGAAGGCGGTGAGGATGAGGGTCTTTTCGTCAGCGGCAATGGGACCTTTGGGGTCCAGAATGGCCCAGCGACTGTTGCCACAATCGCCTTCACAGGCGTAACCAGACTGAGCCAACCATAGGAAGGGCAGCAGTTTTAACCAGATTTTCTTCATTAGTATAATAAAACCAATAGGTTATAAATAATCGTAGCCATTTTTCAAGGAAATGAACCACGACAGTTAGATTTAATCTAGTATTCTAACGCTGCGTTGCGCCAAAATGCACGGACTTTTTAGAAGCGACCCGTCAGAATGGGGTCGGAAATTTGGCAACCACTTGATATTGTTATGTATTGTAAATGGGTGCAGGTGGGGGTTTTGATCGAGTTGCTGCTTTTTTGGATAGAAAAACCTGGGTTTTGGACTATTGCACGGGGTTGAGTTGATCGGTTAGCTTCTGAAGCGCATCCGGCGCGCCGCGTACGCGCAAGAACGAGCCCTCCACATCGCTGCGCTCTTCCAATACCTCGCAGCTGGAAAATATCTCACCGCGCAGCTTCTGTGCCGCCCACGGCAAAAAGAGCTCGGCTTCAATTAAATCTTTCCTGAAGTAAGCCACGATGGTTTTATGGAGCACGGCCACATCGTCAATCCGTTTGGCGCTCATCACGATGCAATCCGGGTAGCGGGACTTCAGCATTGCGCTGCGGCTCACCTGGGCGGCTTCATCGCCCACATGATCAATCTTGTTAAAAATACGGATGCGCGACACGCTCTGCGCACCAATTTCGCTCAGCACTTCATCGGTGACTTGAAGTTGGCGCTCAAAACCGGGATCGCTGGCATCGATCACGTGTAACAATAATTCTGCATCCAATGCTTCATCTAAGGTGGATTTAAAGGAGGCCACTAAGCCATGGGGCAGGTTTTTAATAAAGCCCACGGTGTCGCTGATCAAAACGCGCGGCACGCTCTCAGGATGCAAGGTGCGCACGGTGGTGTCCAATGTGGCGAAGAGTTTGTTTTCTACCAATACGTCACTGCCTGTTAAGGCGCGCATTAAAGTGGATTTACCCGCATTGGTGTAGCCCACCAGCGCCACAGTGGACAAGCCTTGGCGCTCTTGACGGCGCGAGCGCTGCGTTTTGCGCTCCACGTCCATGGCGACGATTTCTTGTTGCAGTTCGGCAATATGGTCACGAATTTTGCGCTTATCTAATTCGGTGTGCGATTCACCGGCGCCGCGTCCTCCCACACCGCTGCGCTGACGTCCTTGAGGGCCTGCCAGCTTGGCCATTTCACGCAAGCGCGGTGCCATGTAACTCAGCCGTGCAATCTCCACCTGCGCTCTTGCCGCACGGGAGCGGGCATTGCGGTGGAAGATGTTCAAAATGACCATGGTGCGGTCCATTACTTCGCAACCCACTTCATTTTCCAAGATGCGCGCTTGGGAGGGGGATATTTCATGATCTACCAACACTGCTTCAATTTGTCCGGTGGTGGAGTTTTCCGCCTCCGACCCATTTACAAAGTCCCTAATCTCTTCTCGCTTACCCAGCCCCAAATAGGCGGAGGCATCAAAGGCATTGCGCTTTTGAATGAAGGTTTGCACCACTTGGTAGCCCAAGGTTTTGGCCAAATCGCGCAGTTCCGCTAAGGACGCTTCAAACTCGAGGTCGGTGATGTTGGGCAGCTGCACAGCAGCCACCACGGCATAGCGGATTTTATCGAGGGGCTCGATGGACATGGGGTTACGCTTTTCTAAGAAAACAGGCCTTCAGCATAAAGCTGCCGGCATCCATCTTGCAGTCTACTTCATGATCGCCACCCACTAAGCGAATGCTTTTTACCTTAGTGCCCACCTTCAGCGTAATGGAGGAGCCCTTCACCTTTAAGTCTTTAATCAGCACCACCGAATCACCATCGGCCAACACGGTACCGTTGGAATCTTTCACCACCACCGCGTCATTGTCTTCGCTGGGCGCGCTAGCCTGTATGGGCCACTCATGAGCACAGTCGGCACAGATATAGCTATCCCCATCAACATAGGTGTTTTCCATGGCGCACAGAGGGCAAGGAGGGATAGAAGCGGTCATGAGGAACTCTGGTTATGAAATGAGGATCTAACAGAAGATACTACAGCGCGGGGGGTGAATCCACAAGCCGGCGACTGCACATCAAAAACCAATTGAGCGGTAGAATCCTACTTTTTACAGTTATGGGAAGACCTTATGAAAAAGACTTTGCTTTTAATCGCACTCACATTTGTGTTGGCATTTCCTGCAGGCGCCGCCCTTAAGGTGGGCAGTTCAGCCCCCCTGTTCACCACCGAGGCCTCCATAGGAGGCAAGGTGTTTACCTTCTCTATGGCTGAGGCCTTAAAGAAAGGCCCCGTGGTGTTGTACTTTTATCCTGCCGCATTTACACCAGGCTGCACGGTAGAAGCCCATGACTTTGCCGATGCTGTTGAAAAATATCACGCCTTGGGCGCCACCATTATTGGGATTTCTCACGACGATATCGAAAAGCTGAATAAGTTTTCTGTGAGCGAATGTCGCAGTAAGTTTGCTGTAGGGGCGGACCCCAAACAAAGCATCATGAAGTCCTACGATTCTGTGATGAGCATTATGTCTGACTATGCCAGCCGCACCTCATACGTGATCGCCCCCAGTGGTGAAATTATTTACGCCTATAGCGATTTATCGCCCAGCCAACATGTCAGCAATACCTTAGACGCTTTGCAGAAATGGGTGGCTGCGCATAAGGCCAAGTAATCACGCCAGCCTGGCTTTGGGTTTTTAAGGGCTGATTGCGCAGCGGCAACTCAGTGACGTTATTCGCGTCTGCGTTAACTCCAGGCCGCGCTTACTGAAAGAGCGTGGGGAATAGTTTGCGCAGTTGCGCTACCTTGGGTGTGTCGTTAATCACGATGTAGGGTTGATCAGGGTGCCTGGCCAAGTAGTTCTGGTGATATTCTTCGGCGGGATAGAACTGTTGCAAAGGGACCACTTGCGTCACGATGGGCGATGAGTAAGTGCCTGATGAATTGAATTGTTGAATGGCGTGTTGCGCTTCATTCATTTGCTCTGGCGTGGTGTAAAAAACAGCCGAGCGATATTGGGTTCCTGAATCAGGTCCTTGGTGATTGAGCTCTGTGGGGTTATGCGCCACAGTAAAAAACACGTGCAGTAATTGCGCGTAACTCACCTGAGTGGGGTTAAATTGCACCTGCACCGACTCCGCGTGACCTGTGTTACCGATGCTGACCTGATCGTAATGTGCTGTGGCCGCCGCGCCACCGCTGTAACCCGACACCACCTGCGTTACACCTTTCACATGTTTAAATACGGCGTCCACACCCCAAAAACAACCACCGGCAAACACCGCTGTTTGCTGAGCGGGGGCCGCAGCATCTGCAGAGGTGCTAAAAAATGGGGCCAACCCCATTATGCCCATCAGTAAGGCATGCACGCGCAAATGTTTCATGATTTATCCTCAATAAATTTTAACGCCACGCCATTGCTGCAGTACCGCAAGCCCGTGGGCTTTGGGCCATCCTTAAAAAGATGACCATGATGGGCGCCGCAGCGTGCGCAATGGTATTCCGTACGCACCATGCCCAGTTGGGTATCGGTCTTGGTTTCTAAGGCGCCAGGCAGGGAATCGTAAAAACTGGGCCAACCCGTTCCGCTATCGAACTTAGTTTTAGAGGAGAAGAGCGGCAGGTCGCAGGCCACGCAGTTAAAAATGCCGTGACGCTTTTCACTGTTGAGCGGGCTTGAAAAGGGGTATTCCGTGCCTTCTTTGCGCGTCACTTCATATTGTTCTGGGGTTAGCATTTTTTTCCACTCCGCATCCGTTTTATGAATCTTTTTAATGACCTCTGCGGCCATTGCAGCACTGGCCATGAAAAATTTGGATAATGAAAACACCACGCCACCTCGTATCAGCACGGTCATGAATGATCGTTTATTCATCATGTTCTAACAACCTCACGTGGGGCTCTTTTCCAAGCAACCCATAAAGATGGCATCATACACTCTAGACCTGTTTTAATTCATTAGGTTCAACCCATTAAAATGGTGTGGCGTTAAATATGATGACAAATTCCCTACCTTCCTCTAAACACCCCATTTTGGTGCGCATCACCCATGGGGTAAACGGGTTGGCATTTTTAATTATGCTAACCAGTGGCTGGCGTATTTACAACGCATCTCCTTTGTTTCATTTCGCTTTTCCGGAAGCGCTCACCTTAGGGGGATGGTTGGGCGGGGCGCTTTTATGGCATTTTGCCGCCATGTGGCTGCTCGCGTTCAATGGGCTGGTCTATTTGGCCTATGGATTATTCTTCGGACGTTTCAGGCGCCAGTTGTGGCCCATTTCGCTACCGGGTATGGCGGCTGATATTCGTGCCGCTTTTAAAGGCACCTTGCAACATGATCATGCAACGGTTTACAACAATGCCCAACGAGCGGTGTATGTGCTTATGATTGGATTGGGTGTTGCGTTGGTACTATCCGGCCTTGTGGTTTGGAAGTCAGTGCAGTTTCAGGCCCTGGGCACGATTATGGGTGGGTATGAGGGGGCGCGGCTGGTACATTTCAGCGCCATGGCGATTATTACCATGCTGGCGTTGGTGCATGTGGTGATGGTGATTCGTACACCACACACCTTGACCGTCATGTTCTGGGGGCGACGTTCATGAAAAAAATAATCACCTTGCCCGATGGGTTGTCTGGTGACCAACGGCGCCTGTTGGCCAGTCTTGAGCGCCGCCTGTTTTTAACCCGGGGTCTGACCCTAGGGGCGCTCTCCATGTTATCCGGCTGCACATTCACGGACGGGGAGAGCGTGGGCAAAGTGCTGCATGCCTTTTCCGGGTTTAACGACCGCGTGCAGGCGGGACTGTTTAACCCCAATCAAATGGCCCTAGAATATCCCGCGTCTGCCATTACACAGCCGTTTCCGTTTAATGCTTACTACGGCATTGAAGATGTTCCAGAGGTGGATGCAGAAGATTATCGTTTGGAGCTTGCGGGGCTTATCCAAAACAAAAATCCCTGGACCTTGCCCGCTTTATACGCCCTGCCGCAAGTGACGCAAATTACGCGCCACATTTGCGTGGAAGGGTGGAGTGCCATCGGTCAATGGAGTGGCACGCCGTTTAGGGAATTTTTGCAACGCATTGGCGCGGATACGTCGGCGCGTTATGTGGGTTTTAAATGTGAGGATGATTATTACACCAGTATTGATATGGCCACCGCCTTGCATCCCCAAACATTATTGGCGTTTCGCTTTGCGGATCAAATTTTACCCGCACGCTATGGCTTTCCTATGAAGTTGCGCATCCCCACCAAGTTGGGGTTTAAAAACCCCAAACATATTCGCGCTATTTTTGTCAGCAACGAATACCCGGGTGGGTATTGGGAAGATAAGGGCTACAACTGGTTTAGTGGCTCTTAAGCGTCAACTGGCATTAAATTTAACCGGAGAGCAATGTGCACGCCGAAGTGGTTTTGCATCAAGAAGAGCTGGCCTGTCCTGTGGTAACCGGTTTGGCGCAGCCCGTGGCGGGATTGCATCCGCCTAAACTATCCCTGAGCATGAACGGTTAATGTCGTCTATCGATATTCGTGAAGAAGCGGGGGTGCGCACCCTGCATTTTGGTTCTGAATGGATACAAGGGGCCATGCGCATCGCGCGGCCCTGGCAATTGGAATTGGATTACACCAAAGAGATGATGGCTTCACTCTTAATGCGCGAGGGCACACGCTTTCCACGTCATGCCTTACTAATTGGCCTGGGCGCCGCTTCCCTTACCAAGTTTTTATATCGCTATTGCCCCCAAACCAAAATTACCGTGGTGGAAATTGATCCGCAAGTGGTGGCCGCCGCACAGCATTTTTTTAAATTGCCCGACGACCCCAAGCGGCTGAATATTGTGGTGGAAGATGGTGTGGCGTTTATGAGCCGAACCGATAAAAACTACGATCTTATTTTGGTGGATGGCTATGACGCCGATGCACTGGCAGGGGCCTTAGACACCTTTCCCTTCTACCAAATGTGTCGCGCGCGTTTGACGGATGCGGGAATTATGGCGGCCAATATATTTGGCCGGCGCAATAGTTTTAAAGCCAGTTACGGGCGCATCAACAGTGCATTTGAAGGCCGCTCTATGGCGTTTCCGTCCTGCGACAGTGGCAATGTGATTGCGTTTGCCACCGCTGGCGATGCGGTGCAGATTACTTTGGAAGATTTGCGCGAAGAGGCGCTAAAATTAAAAGAACGTTCAGGACTTAATTTACTGCCCACCTTATCGCGCTTAGAAAATGCCCAGCGCTGTAAGGGCGGCATCTTGAAGTTTTAGCTGCTCCACAAGGGCGGTTCGTCCATCAGGGCAATTTGTTCACGCAACTCCAACACGCGGTCTTGCCAATAACGCTGCGTGTTAAACCACGGAAAGGCGATGGGGAAGGCGGGGTCTTGCCAGCGCCGTGCAATCCAGGCGGCATAATGAATCAGGCGCAAGGTGCGAAGCGCTTCGATTAGGTGCAATTCACGCGGATTGAAATCATAAAAACATTCGTAGCCGGCCAACAGCGCGCCCATTTGCCGTGTGCGATCAACTCGTTCACCGGCGAGCAGCATCCATAAATCTTGAACAGCAGGCCCCATGCGGCTGTCATCAAAGTCCACAAAATGGGGGCCATCGGGGGTCCACAACACGTTCCCCGGGTGGCAATCGCCGTGCAAGCGTAAGGTGGCGACGCTTCCCGCACGTTCCATGCAATGGTGCACGCTGACCAACGCTTGCTCTACGGCAGCACGATAAGCCGGTTCAATATCATCGGGTAGAAAGTGATGATCCAACAGGTAGTCGCGCGGGACTGTGCCAAAGGTTTCGATGGTGAGTGCTGGGCGATGGGCGTAGGGTTGCGTGGCCCCCAAGGCGTGAATGCGTCCAATAAAACGACCCATCCATTCCAGTGTGTCCTCATTATCCAATTCTGGCGCACGACCGCCGCGCTTTTCAAACACGGCAAAGCGATGCCCTTCAAAGGTATGCAGGGTCAGGTCCTCATTAGGGGTCAGACCCCGAAGTGCTGGGGTCTGACCCCTAATGAGGGTCTGACCCCTAAGTAAGGCCATAGCCGGCACCACAGGAATTTCGGCCTCCACCAAGGTTTGCACGAAGGTATGCTCTTCCAAAATGGCCGCATCCGTCCAGCGGCCGGGGCGATAAAACTTGGCCACCAAGGGCGGCCCGTCTTCCATGCCCACTTGATAGACGCGATTTTCGTAGCTGTTTAGGGCCAATAGGCGCCCGTCGCCGCGCAGACCCACGCTCTCCAGCGCATTTAAAATGAGGTCTGGGGTGAGGGTGGAGAATGATTCGTCAGGTTTCATAACCCTCTCAATAATGCATTAACTCTATACCGTATAATAAAAGAATATCGCACCATTACCCAGCGTTTCACAGACCATCTCCGAAAAAATCATAAGCATTGCTCGTAAATAAGCAAAAATTGTGTTTTGATGGGCGCGCTGCAAATCAACTAAGGAATGTCATGGCGGTTAAAGCATCGGTTCATAGAGCCAATCTAAAAATGGTGGATATGGATCGCAATTACTATCAAGATCATGCGCTCACCTTGGCGCGTCATCCTTCCGAAACAGATGAGCGCCTGATGGTGCGTATACTGGCTTTCGCGCTGAATGCGCGCGAGTATTTGGAATTCGGCCAGGGCATGACTGATGATGATGAAGCGGATTTGTGGGAAAAAGATTTAACCGGCGCCATTGCTTTGTGGATTGATGTGGGTACTCCTGATGAAAAGTTGATTCGCAAAGCCTGTGGTCGCTCTGCTCAAGTGTTGGTCTACACCTATGGTGGACGCGTGGCGGATATGTGGTTAGAGCAAAATGCCGCCGCCTTCGAGCGCCAAGACAACCTTACTATTGTAAACATACCGGTAGAGACCAGTCGCGCCTTAGCGTTGCTGGCCAAAAAAACAATGGACCTGCATTGTATTGTTCAAGATGGCCAAGTGTGGATCAGTGAGGGCGATACCAATGTGCCCATTACGCTGCAGGTGGTTAAAACAGCACGAAAATAAGCCTCTGCGCATGTTATGATGCGCGACTCTCCTTAGAAATGCCATCATGATTATTCTTAAAAACGTTGTTCTACGCCGCGGCGCCAAGGTGCTGCTAGACGGCAGTTCCGTTACCATTAACCCTGGTGAGAAGGTGGGGTTGGTGGGCCGCAATGGCGCAGGCAAATCAACCTTGTTTGGGCTGTTTAATGGTTCCTTGCATGAGGATGGCGGTGACTTTACCTTGCCTCCTCAGTGGCGTATGGCCCAAGTGGCGCAGGACATGCCCGAAACCGAGCAAAGCGCCACCGCCTTCGTGATTGAAGGCGATACGGTGCTGTTGGCTGCGCAAAACGAAGTGCATGCCGCTGAGGCTACCGATGACGGTATGCGTATGGCACATGCCTACATGGTGTTGGATGAAGCGGGCGTACATACTGCCGAAGCCCGCGCGCAAACGCTTATTCTGGGTTTGGGGTTTAAAATGGAGGAACTCTCCAATCCCGTGAACAGTTTTTCAGGGGGTTGGCGCATGCGTTTGCAATTGGCGCGCGCCCTGATGTGCCCCTCCGATTTATTGCTGCTGGATGAGCCCACCAATCACTTGGATTTGGATGCGTTGGTGTGGCTGGAAGCGTGGCTTAAAAAATACACCGGCACCATGATCGTCATCAGTCACGATCGCGAGTTTCTCGACACCGTCACACAAGTCACCTTGCATATCGATAATGCCCGTCTGGTGCGTTATGGTGGCAACTACAGCACCTTTGAAGAAATGCGCGCCGATCAGATGGCGCTGCAGCAAGCGGCCGTTTCCAAGCAGCAAGATAAGATTGCCCATCTGCAAAAATTTATTGACCGCTTTAAGGCCAAGGCCAGCAAAGCCAAGCAAGCACAGAGTCGTGTGAAGGCTTTAGAGCGTATGGAGCGCATCGCACCCGTGTTGGCTGATGCTGATTTCAGTTTTGAATTTAAAGAGCCCGCCAATCTGCCCAATCCCATGCTGACCATTCGCAAGGGTGTTATTGGGTATCCGCCCTTGCCTGATGCGCCTGCTGATTCTCCACCCACAGTTATTGTGCGCGACATTAATTGTTCCGTGCATGCTGGCCAACGGATTGGTATCTTAGGCGCCAACGGTCAGGGCAAGTCCACATTGGTGAAGACTATTGCACGCACCTTGACGCCCATTAATGGCGAACTTACAGAAGGCAAGGGCCTCACCATCGGTTACTTTGCTCAGCAAGAATTGGATGTGCTGCACCCTGAAGATAATCCCTTGCAACATATGACGCGTTTGGCAAAAGAAATTATTGCCAGTGGTCGTGGCGGCTGGGTAAACGGCAAAGAGCAAGACCTGCGCAATTTCCTAGGCACCTTTAATTTTGGTGGCGACATGGTCAAGCAACCTGTGGGCACCATGAGTGGCGGTGAAAAAGCGCGCCTGGTGCTGTGTATGATTGTGTGGCAACGCCCTAATCTGCTGCTGCTGGATGAGCCTACCAATCACTTGGACTTGGCCACCCGTGAGGCCTTGGGCGTGGCGCTAAATGAATTTGAAGGTACCGTGATGTTGGTCAGTCATGATCGCGCGCTGTTGCGGGCGGTATGCGATGAATTCTGGTTGGTGTCCCGTGGTGGGGTTGCCCCCTTCGATGGCGATTTGGCCGATTACCAACGTTACTTGTTAGAGGAAGCCAAACGGTCGCGTGACGAGGCTGGCGCACCCGATAAGAAGCGTGTTGCGTAATATAAGCCGCAGATGCGCCCCGTTATTCTTATTCCTGAAGATGAAGTTGAAATAACCGCTATTCGCGCGCAAGGCGCGGGTGGGCAGAACGTCAATAAGGTTTCTAACGCTGTTCATCTGCGCTTTAACATCGCCGCCTCCTCCTTACCTGACGATATTCGTGAGCGCTTGTTGCACTTGCGTGATCAGCGCATCAACAAAGAAGGGTGGGTGGTGATTAAGGCACAGGAATTTCGCAGTCTGGAAAAAAATCGCAGCGAAGCGCTGCGCCGTTTGCAAGTATTGGTTTCTGGCGCGGCAACGCTCCCCAAAAAACGCGTGGCCACCAAGCCCACTCGTTCCTCGCAGCGCCGTCGCTTAGAGACCAAAGTGCGGCGCTCTGCCATTAAGGCTGGACGCGCTCGGGTGGGGGAGGAGTAATTGGGGTCTGACCCCTAGGAGGGTCTGACCCCTAGTCTTACCCCTAGTCTTGCAGCAGCGCCATGAGGGGGCGATAACGATTGCGTGCGGTCATGGCAATGACGCGCGGGTTTTTGCAGCCCATGGGTTTTAGGAAGGCGCGTTCCGCCGCTTCATCTTTGGTTTCTATCCACCAACATTTGCCCAGCAAAGCGTTGCCCGGATGCCACTGATAGCCATGAGCTTTGGCAATGTCTTTTTTATCAAAATCCATGTTGGTGGCGAAGACGCGCCATGAGGGTGCGCGGGCGGAGGCCAGCAATAAGGACAGCACGGTGGCGTCTTGTTCAGGCGTTTTTTGTTCTAACAGGGCCAACACCATATCCACGTCGGCGCGTGCGCGATGGGCCTCGTTAAACAGACCGAAGCGAAAGGCCAGGTAATCTAATTTTAAGCTCGCCACTCCCCAACGCTCCCAAGGCACTTCGTTAAAGGTGCAGGCAAAGGGCATGGCCGCAAAGCCAGGATGCCGCGCTTCTAAAAAGCCGCGATCAAAATTGGCGTTGTGACAAATAACCAGCGAAACGCCTTCCAGGGCCTTCTCCATTTGGGCCACATTAATGACTCGCCCCTTCACCATGGGGTCTGTGATGCCGGTGAGGCGAGTAATTTCTGGGGAAATGAGCATTTCTGGGTCTTCTAGGCTCTCAAAGCGGGCCACCACGCGGTATAGGGTGCCCGATTCTTTGCCGTATTCGCAGGTGGCAATGGCGATGTCGATAATACGATCACCCGAATCCACATGTAACCCGGTGGTTTCTGTGTCAATCACCGCCAAGCGGCCGCAGGGTTCTCTGCTGGTGTTGGTGGCAAACACATGCTCATCACCAATGGCCAGACGACGTGAGATTCGGTAGTCGGGGTGTTTGGCCAACAGGGTTAGGGCTTCTGCAATATCCATAACATTCCTTAATTCAAGGCCGTTAGTGTACTGCGGAAGCGCTGTGTTCGCCGTTCAATTTGAAACCCGCAAAAAACCGCTATACTGGGCAATTGCCGCAATTTTGCCGGTTCATTTTAGGAGATAGCCATGGGTAAAGAAAAGAATGCCAAGAAAGAAGTTAAAAAACAGGCTGCCAAAACACCCAAAGAAAAGAAGGCAGCGAAACAGGCCAAGAAAGACGGTGGTTCAGCAGCACCTTTAATGACCAATCGCAAATAACCATTAAGCGCCACTCTCACTTGATTTAAGGATTCTCATGACCTATTTCACCGACAACTCTTTGAGTATTGGTAATACCCCGTTGGTTCGATTAAACCATGTCACTGACGGCGCTAAAGCCACGGTCTTGGCCAAAATTGAAGGGCGTAACCCGGCTTATTCCGTGAAATGTCGCATTGGGGCGGCCATGATTGCCGATGCCCAGAAGCGCGGGGTACTGGGTGCGGGTAAGGAATTAGTAGAACCCACCAGCGGCAATACGGGCATTGCCTTGGCATTTGTGGCCGCAGCCAAAGGCATTCCCTTAACGCTGACCATGCCCGAGACCATGAGTCTGGAGCGGCGTAAGTTGTTAACGGCCTTAGGCGCTAAAATTGTCCTAACGGAAGGCTCCAAAGGCATGAATGGCGCTATCGCCAAAGCCGAAGAGATTTTGGGGTCTGACCCCAAATACGTTCTGCTGCAGCAATTTAAGAATCCTGCCAACCCCGCCATTCATGAAACCACCACGGGCCCTGAAATTTGGCAGGACACAGAAGGGCACATTGATATTTTTGTTTCAGGCGTAGGCACCGGGGGCACCATCACTGGGGTGAGCCGATATATCAAGAACACCATGAAGCATCCTTTGTTCTCGGTGGCGGTAGAACCCACCGCCAGCCCTGTGATTACCCAAAAGCGGGCTGGGCAAGAAATTAAGCCCGGTCCCCACAAAATTCAAGGCATCGGCGCAGGGTTCATTCCCGATACTCTGGATCTGTCTGTGGTGGACAGTGTGGAGCAAGTCACCAACGAAGAGGCCATTGAGTTTGCCCGGCGCCTGGCGCGCGAAGAGGGCATCTTGGCTGGCATCTCCTGCGGGGCTGCTGCTGCGGTAGCGGTACGTCTGGCCAAGAAGCCTGAGCATGCCGGCAAAACCATTGTGGTGATATTGCCTGATACAGCAGAGCGTTATTTAAGCTCTGCCTTATTTGAAGGCGTGTTCGATGCCAGCGGTTTGCCTGTTTAAGCGCTAACACTTAAAAGACCTCATGAAAAAAATTCTATTGATTTTACTGTTGGTGGCCGTGGATGCCTGTGCCGATTGGCAACCTTTGGGAGTTGATGATAATGGAAATACCGTATTCTACGACTCCGCTCGAGTGGTTTCCACAGGCGCTATGGTGGAAGTATGGCAGCTCTATAACTTCAAGCACCCCGTGGCGCGCATGAGAAGCCCGGCGCACTCCGCCATACAAAAAACAATTATTGATTGCAGTCTTAAAAAACACCAGATGCGCCAACTGACTTTCTATCCCGATAAGGATGCAGTGGGTGAGTTAATCAACACCCATGATTTTTCTGAAGACGAAGTGTGGGTGGATTTGGTTCCTGACCCCACCACAGAGGCGTTGGTGCTTAAGGTGTGTAAATAGCATCGCCATCATGGGTAAGGAATTAATATTTCATTGCGCCTGAAAAAAGGCAAAATCCACGGCGGGTTGTAACGAGCCAATTGCGGCGTGGCGTCTGCATTTAATCCATGCGATACCATCCAGTTGTGTAAGTCAGCCGTCTTCTGGCGCACCCGTTCTTCACCAGTAAATCCACTAAAAACCAATACCGCCATTTTTTGCGCGGGTATTTCGCGCAGATGAACGTTGGGATCATCCGGGACGGGCAGGTTCTCTAATGTGCTGCCAACCGGCATGACAAAATGCACGCGCCACTGATCTTCATTTGCTGTAATCGTGACCGGAGCCGTCATGGAAATTTTTTGTGATTGGGCTTCTATGGTGACCGGGGCCGTCATGGGAATTTTTTCACCACCCACCCCGGCGCGTGTTTTATTGGCCCCAAAAATATAAGCCGCAATGCGGCGAAACCCAGCGTTAGAAGCCTTACTAAGATCCCCCTCCAGAACGGTTTCAGCCACAATCATGGGGGCGTACAGCCGCAAGGCATAATCGCCTGATTGTTCCAATAACGTGTAGGGCGGTTCTTCAACAGCCATTGCGCTTCCTGAGTGTATAAGACCAAAAGCCAAAACAAAGAGAAGGGTTAATACATTGAAACCCATGGCTATAACAGCGCTTTATCTGCTTTTGCTTGCAATCGTTCGCCAAACTTAAGGCGGTCAATTACCATTCGTTCGTGGTGCGCTTTGCCAATTACGTCTATTCCATCATAAGCCTCAATCTGGAATTCAATTTTGCGACCCTCCACGGCAGTCACCACGGCGCTGGCAGTAGCCGTCATGCCTACGGGTGTGGCGGCCAAGTGGGTGACGTCCACACGCGTCCCCACACAGCTTTCATTGGAAGAGAGGTAGGGCTTAATGGCGTTTAGCGCCGCATTTTCCATGAGCATGACCATCACCGGCGTGGCAAAAACAGGCGGCAACATGGCATCTTTAAATCGATTGGCCAAGTGTTCGGCCGTGATCACCAGGGAAAAAGTGCCTTGGGCTCCAAGGGGTATTGCTTGCATGACAACGGCTCCAATAAGGTATGATGAATCAACAGTATATTCGTGATGCGGCACCTGGTTGTATTTCGTTTTCATTGGGTCGTCAACGCCAGAGCATTATGGGTCGTTAACCTACCATCATTACAGGGAGAATTTCATGAAAAAAATTATTTTAGCCGCTGCCCTTGCGGGTGCCAGTTTTGCCAGCTGTGCAGCCAACGTGGGGGTGGCCCTATCTGTGGGTCAGCCCGGTTATTTTGGCACCATTGTGATTGGCAACGCACCACCACCGCAGGTTGTTTATATGCAACCCAGGCTTATCATGGCGCCGCCCCCCGGCGCGATGCCTCCTCCTGTCGTTTACTTGCATGTACCCTTCCAGCATTCGCGTCATTGGCGGCGCTATTGCAACCTATACAACGCCTGCGCCGTGCCGGTGTTTTTTGTGCAAGATTCTTGGTACAACAACACCTACATCCCACATTACCGTGACCACCGCGATTTCTACGAAGGCCGTCGTGACGAAGGCCGTCGTGACGAAGGCCATCGTGATGAAGGGCGACGCGATGACGGACGCCGTGATGATGGACACCGCGATGAAGGTCGCGGTCGCTAAGAAGGGTTGGTTTGCAAAGATGGAGTGAGGGCTGCGCAAAAAACGTATCCCTTACCTCGCACGGATTCAATAAGGTTGCGCAGGCAGGCTTGTTTTAATTTGATGCGCAGGGTTGAAACCAAGGTATCGATGGTGCGATTGTCGTGCCGAGTCACGCGCCCATGCAGCGCACGATACATATCGTCACGGGTCATGGTCCGGTGGTTAGAACGCAGCAAGTGCAATAACAAATCAAACTCCATGCCGGTGAGTGACAGACAACCATAAATATTATGGCGTAACGTGCGCTGCAACACGTTTATGGTAAATCCAAAAAATTCATGCATGCCGTTTTCTGTCGCCACGCGAATTGCGCTAACGCGCTTGGTTAAACGTTGCACGCGAAGGGCTAATTCACGCATTTCTAAGGGGGTTATCAAGTACTCATCAGCGCCCATTTCAAGCCCGGCAATTCTATCGGCTATAGCGGCCCCACCCATGAGAATGATGCCTGTTGTGGGAAAGCGCTGGCGCGTGTAGCAGACAAATTCATGCGCTAAATCGCTTTGCAGGTCAGTATCAATGATCGCAATGGCGGGTAATCGGCTTTTAATAACGGCAACGGCTTGGTTAAGAGTGGTGCAATGTGTGATCTGGACACCTTCATTGGAAAGCGATTTTTGAATCAGTCTAGTAAGCTCAGGATCCTGTGTGAGTAATAGCGCATCAGTCATGGTGGACTCGTCTTGCCAATGAGGGGCTATTGAGAGTACGCCCAGATATGCTGTATAAGCAAGCGCTCTAGAACGGGTTAGGTTATTGGCGATGGGGCGAAACGTTTCCATAGGGTATGTGTTGCCAATACCAGACACCAGACGCCTAAGCTGCCGCAGGCCAACAGCCAGGCCAATGCGCTTTTTTGACCGCCGGCTAAATCCAACAAAACACCCACCATCACAGGGGCTATAAAGCCTGCACCAAAGCCTCCCAAGGAATACACCGCCATAGCAGAACCACGGTTTTGCGCATTGGTGCTGGCCACCAACCCTGCGGTGAGTGCGGCGGAATCGGCCATGATGGCGGCAAAATAAACAGGCAGGACGGCAATCAATAGCCATGGGGAGGAAGCTGCAAAACCCGCTATCCAGGCCAATCCACCCGAGAGCAACATAACGCGCAAGATGTGGCGGTGACGGTCTCCTCGAATGGCCGCCTCGTTGCCCAAAATACTGGCGGGAATGCCCACCAAATTTACCAAGGCCGCAATGGCTGTGGCACTGAGCGGTAACTCAGATTGCGTGCCGGCGTAGGTGAGCAGCGCTACTATCCAAGCTCTGAAGCCAAACAATTCCCAGCAATGTGCACAATAGCCCAATACATGGCGACGTATCTCGGCATTTTTAAGTGCGACCCATTGGGTTTTGAACATAGACAGACGCGGATGGGGGACGGGGTGTTGAGCGGGCAGCAATCGCCACACCAACAAACCGGCCAGTAGGGGCAATATGCCCGCCAAGCAGAACGCCGCAGGCCAACCATAGGCTGTACCCACCCAACCTGAGAAGGCGTAGGAAAGGCTGGCGCCAATTCCAAAGGTGGAGGTGTAGAAGGCAATGAAGCGAGGCTGCAGAGATGTTTCTATGCGGTCGGTGAGGGCGCGCAAGCCGGGCATATAGGTGCCCGCTAGTCCGGCCCCCGTAACGGCTTGAAACAGGCAGGCCGAAACCAAATCATGCGCCAAAAAATAAAACCCCAGACTGCCTAGGCCGGCCAGTGCCGTTCCCAGTAAAAACACGCGCCGTGCATCCACGTGATCGGTGAGACTGGATAACCAAGAAATACTCACCACATAGCCGGCAAAGTAACTGCCACCCAATACACCCGCTTGCCATGCAGAGAGATGCCATGTGTTTTGCAAAACCGGCAATAAAGCTGGGACCGCAGAAAAACCGGCCATGCTGAGCGCTTCGGCAAAACACATGAGTAAAATAAGTCGGAAAGCGGTCATGTTGTGCGGGTATGGGTTAATAGACAGTGATAATATAAACAGATAAACCTGCATGGATGATAGCTTAAAAATGTCCCAATCCATTGAACATCGCTCTCCTCACAGCAGCCGACCCCTCACGGTGGCAACCTTGGTGGCGCGCGCTCTGTTGGAGGGGTTTGATAAACACTATCGATTATTTCGCGATGCCGCTCGGCAAGCGTCAGACTTTTTTGCCCAAGCCGATTGGGTGGCGCTGCAAAACATTACCACTGAACGGATTCAGTTTTATGATCTGCGTGTCACTGAAGCGGGGCAGCGATTAATCCGCGAATTTAATGCCGATTCACTAGATGATGCGCTGTGGCAGCAAGTGAAGATGGAATACATTGTGCTGCTAACAGACCATCGGCAGCCTGAGCTGGCAGAGAGTTTTTTTAACTCGGTGTTTTGCCAGATCATGCACCGCTCGTACTACAACAATGATTTTATTTTTGTGCGCCCTGGGGTTTCTACCGAGCATATTGATTCTAACCCACCCTCATACCGTTGTTATTATCCTCTGCGCGACGGCTTGCGCGGTGTGTGCTCACGCATTATTGAAGACATGGGCTTTAAGCAGCCCTTTGGTCATTTGAAACGCGATATGCAACGCACCATCAAAGCCTGGCGTATGCATTTACCATATCCGCTGGTGCTAGAAGCCAACCATCAAGTGCAAGTGCTAAGCGGCCTGTTTTATCGCAATACCTCGGCCTACATTGTGGGTAAGATCATTAATGGCGGGCAAGTGCACCCCTTTGTGGTGGCGGTAATGCACGATCAAAACCAACAACTGCAAGTGGACACTGTTTTGCTGACCACGGAACAGTTGGCGGTATTGGTGAATTCCAGTCGCGCCTATTTTTTAGTGGATATGGAAGTGCCCTCGGCCTATGTGGAGTTTTTGCACAGCATGTTGCCCAATAAGCCTAAGGCCGAGCTGTACAGCATATTGGGCCTGCACAAACAAGGAAAGACGCTGTTCTACCGCGATTTCTTGCATCACTTAAAGCATTCCAGCGATGACTTTATTATTGCCCCGGGTATTCGTGGGTTGGTGATGGCGGTGTTTACGCTGCCTTCCTACCCGTACGTGTTTAAGGTGATTAAAGACATTATCTCGCCACCCAAGCAAATTAATCGCGAACAAGTCAAAGAGAAATACTTATTGGTGAAATATCATGATCGGGTAGGGCGCATGGCCGACACCATGGAATATTCTAACGTGGCGTTTCCTAAGCAGCGCTTTACCGCTGAATTGTTAAATGAGCTGCGCACATTAGCGCCATCCCTGATTGAAGAGAGTGACGACACCATCATTTTGCAGCATGTGTACATTGAACGGCGCATGGTGCCCTTGAACATTTACATGGATAAAGCCAACGATGAACAACTGGCCCATGCGGCAGTGGAGTTTGGTAACGCCTTAAAAGAATTGGCAGCGGTGAATATTTTTGCCGGTGATTTGTTGTTTAAGAATTTTGGGGTGACGCGCTATGGCCGCGTGGTGTTCTACGATTACGATGAAATCGATTACATCACCCATTGCAACTTCCGAAGAATTCCAGAGCCGCGCAACGAAGAAAATGAAATGGCGGCAGACCCTTGGTATTCCGTGGCGCCCAATGACGTGTTTCCGGAGGAGTTTGAACATTTCTTACTGACGGATCCGCGCGTGCGTCAGGCCTTTATGCCGGTGCACCGCAACCTATTCGATTATCAGTGGTGGATTGGGGTGCAGCAGCAGCTAAAAGCAGGAAAAGTGGCGGATGTCATCCCCTACCCGGTAGCACAACGCTTCTCCAGGCTTTTTGCCGATGGGGTGCGCCATCCCCACATTACGCGCCGCAAAGCCACGCCTGGCGCCATGGCCAGCCATCCTCAGGCCTTAGCCACGGGCCGCAAGCGGCCTTTGGGGCGGTTTTCGTTTGACAGCGATTAACAGCGCCTGCTATAGTAGCTGACTCGACTCAACGGACGCGGGGTGGAGCAGTCTGGCAGCTCGTCGGGCTCATAACCCGAAGGTCGCAGGTTCAAATCCTGCCCCCGCAACCCAAATGTCCTCGCTCTTTAAAAAACAGATAACCGATAGGTGTGGGTGCTGCGAAGTGCTAAGTAATATCGCAGTACTCACAAGAAGTAGAAATTTTCCGTCATAGGAACACTTTGAGTGAGGTCTCGAAAGAGACATTAAAAAGCAAGCAGAGATTGAACTGAAGAGTTTGATCCTGGCTCAGATTGAACGCTGGCGGCATGCTTTACACATGCAAGTCGAACGGCAGCACGGGGGCAACCCTGGTGGCGAGTGGCGAACGGGTGAGTAATACATCGGAACGTATCCTTTAGTGGGGGATAACGCAGCGAAAGTTGTGCTAATACCGCATAAGCTCTGAGGAGGAAAGCGGGGGACCGAAAGGCCTCGCGCTGAAGGAGCGGCCGATGTCCGATTAGCTAGTTGGTGAGGTAAAGGCTCACCAAGGCGACGATCGGTAGCTGGTCTGAGAGGATGATCAGCCACACTGGGACTGAGACACGGCCCAGACTCCTACGGGAGGCAGCAGTGGGGAATTTTGGACAATGGGGGCAACCCTGA
>Ga0364900_10033_pt1 | contig 56269 bp, 46 predicted proteins | sample ExccelJu500002D3_FD_206974 | JGI IMG/M metagenome (GOLD analysis project Ga0364900, IMG submission 206974) | Enriched cells from Trout Bog Lake Hypolimnion, Wisconsin, USA - BchlTB.July09.5000.02.D3 | ecosystem: Environmental > Aquatic > Freshwater > Lake > Hypolimnion/Profundal zone | place: USA...
CAAGTCTTACTCATCGAGGCAGGCAAAAAAGATAACTATGTGTGGATTCATATTCCGGTGGGGTATTTGTATTGCATTGATAACCCTAGGGCCGATTGGCGCTTTCGTACGAGCAAAGAAGCAGGACTCAATGGCCGCTCACTTTTATACCCCCGAGGTAAGGTCTTAGGTGGCTGCTCCTCTATTAACGGCATGATCTATATGCGTGGTCAAGCTGCGGATTATCAGTCTTGGGTAGCAGCAACGGGAGATAGTGCTTGGTCTTGGGATGAGGCATTGCGTCGCTATAAATCCTTTGAGGACTATCACAGCCCTGCTAATCAGTGGCACGGTAAGGGCGGCGAGTGGACAGTTTCTCGTCAGCGATTACGTTGGCCCATCATGGACATCTTCAGAGAGGCCGCAGTACAAGCGGGCATCCCGGCATCGGATGACTTTAATCGGGGTGATAACTTTGGTGTGGGTTACTTTGATGTGAGTCAACGCAAAGGTTGGCGTCTGAATACTGCCAAAGCTTTTTTAAAAGAGGCACAGCAACGCTCAAACCTCACGGTGATTACTGAGGCGAATGTCAATCAATTAATCATTGACCCGGTGAGTAAAAATTGCCTTGGTGTGGAATATATTCAACATGGTCAAACCCAGCAAGCCCATTGCCGGATTGAACAGGGCGCCGAGGTCTTGCTCTGCGCAGGCGCGATTGGTAGTGTGCAAATTTTGGAGCGCTCCGGTATCGGTAATGCCGATCGCTTAAGCGCACTGGGTATTTCTGTGATGAGTGATCTGCCCGGCGTGGGTGAGAACTTACAAGACCATTTGCAATTGCGGATGGTTTACAAGGTGAGCGGCATTGCCACCTTAAATGCCAAAGTGCACTCTTGGTTAGGCAAAATCTTGATTGGTTTGGAGTATCTCTTGAAGCGTTCCGGTCCAATGTCAATGGCGCCATCTCAGCTCGGTGCCTTTGCGTTCAGCTCGCCAGCGCAAGAGCGCGCTAATGTGGAGTACCACGTACAGCCTCTATCGCTAGAAAAATTTGGCGATCCATTGCATCGTTTTAATGCGTTTACAGCCAGCGTATGTAATTTGCGTCCCACTTCGCGGGGCAGTGTTCATATTGACTCAGTCGATATCAATGCACCACCTGTGATTAGCCCGAACTACTTATCGACTGATGAAGATCGCCAAATTGCTGCTGAGTCTTTGCGCTTAACCCGTAAGATTGTGCAAAGTCCCGCTCTCGCGCCATACTCGCCTGAAGAATATAAACCTGGAGTGCAATGCCAAAGCGATGCTGAATTGGTAAAAGCGGCTGGTGATATTGGCACGACGATTTTTCATCCGGTAGGTACTTGCAAGATGGGGCGCGCCGATGATCCAATGGCAGTGCTAGATTCACAATTGCGAGTGCGGGGTATTCATCATTTGCGCGTAGTCGATGCTTCTGCAATGCCCACCATTACTTCGGGCAATACTGCAGCACCCACCATGATGATTGCGCAGCGCGCTGTGGAATTGATCACTGGCCAATCTCGCTAAATCTTTGTCTAATATTAAAACCACCACCTTACCACTGAGCCATTTGCTGCTGGCTTTGGCGATCGTCGCTATTTGGGGCACCAATTTTGTGGTGATGAAAAATTGCCTCGCTGTCTTTCCCCCATTTCTGTTTGCCGCTTTGCGTTATACCTTTGCGCTATTGCCTATGGCTTTTTTGATTCCACGACCCAAAGTGCCGCTGTGGAATTTGGCACTGTATGGATTGCTGATTGGAGTAGGGCAGTTCGGCATCGTTTACTACGCAGTCAATAGCCAAATTTCTCCTGGTTTAGCATCCTTGGTGATTCAGACCCAAGTCTTTTTCACGATTGGCTTTGCGATGCTAATTAATCAAGAGCGTTTGCGTCTCTATCAAGTCTTTGCGCTTTTGTTGGCACTGATTGGCCTATTGATGATTGCTTTGCATACCGATGCCACCACTACCTTACTTGGTTTGGCCTTGATGGTCTTTGCAGGATTTTCTTGGGGAGCAGCCAATACCGTGGGGCGCTACGCAGGCATTGGTAGTCCACGAGAATTATTGGCGTATGTGGTGTGGGCTAGTGCTTTTGCCGTACCGCCGCTTCTGCTGATCTCTGCCATATTTGAGGGTGGGGTGGCGCACCTATCCGCAGTCTTGGAGCAAGCTCCCTTAGGTGCTTGGCTTGGTGTCTTTTGGCAGTCTTGGGCAAATACCCTGTTTGGCTATGCCGCTTGGGCTTGGCTTTTATCTAAACATCCGGCCGCCGTCGTTGCCCCAATGCCCCTCTTAGTACCCATCTTTGGAATGGGGGCATCTGCCATCTATTTGGATGAGGGCCTGCCTGCCTGGAAACTATTCGCCGCTGGGCTAGTGATGGTGGGCCTCTTGATTAACGTGTCCTGGCCCAGGCTGAAAGAGCAGATTGCAAAAGTCATCTAGATGGATTGCGACCCTGATGAAAACCCTGATATCAAGCCCTATTGCAAGATTTACAAACCCTGTAAGATGATCGTTCGATGCAGTTTCACTAAAAAAGTTTTTTAATTTCAAGCATTAGTCATGGAGACATTATGAAAATTCGCCGTCACATTTTTGCAATTACTACCGCCGCAATGTTGTCTGCTGGCGCACATGCTGCCGATATCAAAATCGCAGTGCAAGGCCCCTTTACTGGCGGCTCATCCTCGATGGGCGTGAGCATGCGCGATGGTGTTCGTCTGGCTGCTAAAGAAATTAATGCTGCTGGTGGTATCAACGGCAACAAGATCGTGCTAATCGAGCGTGATGATGAAGCTAAAAACGAGCGTGGCGTCCAAATCGCTCAAGAGATGATCAACAACGAGAAGGTGATTGTAGCTTTGGGTTATGCCAACACCGGTGTTGCTTTGGCATCGACTCGCTTCTACCAAGACGCGAAGATTCCTGTGATTGATAATATTGCCACTGGGTCATTGGTTACTCGTCAGTTCCCCAACGCGCCTGAGAACTATGTCTTCCGTATTGCGGCGGCCGATAATATTCAAGCCCCAATGATCGCCAAAGAAGCGGTCGAGAAGCGTGGTTTGAAAAAGGTGGCGATTTTGGCTGACTCAACCAACTATGGTCAATTGGGTCGCGAAGACTTAGAGAAGGCGCTTAAGGTTTACGGCGTGACGCCAGTAGCTGAAGAGAAATTTAACTTGGGCGACGTCGATATGACCTCCCAGTTACTTAAAGCAAAAAATGCCGGTGCTGAGGTCATTTTGACTTATGCGATCGGACCTGAGTTGGCACAAATTGCCAACGGTATGGCGAAGTTAGGCTGGAAAAAGCCCATCATCGGCAGCTGGACTTTGTCGATGGCCAGCTTTATTGATACCGCTGGTAAGAACGGTGACGGCGCAGTGATGCCTGAGACTTTCATTCAGCTTGGCAATACACCAAAGCGTAAGGCTTTCATTGATAACTATTTGAAGGATTTCAAGCCTAAGAATGGCATCATTGCTTCCCCAGTATCCGCAGCTCAGGGCTACGACTCGGTTTATGTTCTCGCTGCTGCGATCAAGCAAGCGAACAGTACAGAGGGGCCAAAGATCTTGGCAGCTTTGCAAGACCTGAAGACCCCTGTAGAGGGCGTAGTGATGACCTATAACAAGCCATTTACTGCTGCCGATCACGAAGCCATCAAGTCAAAAGACGTAGTGATGGGCGTGGTTGAAAATGGCCGTGTTCAGTACCTCAATGCTGAAGATGCTGTAGCTAAGAAGAAGTAAGGAAGTCCGGGAGTGGTGCTTTTTCTGCGCCGCACCATGAGCTTGACCAAAACGCCGCCTTCCAGCGGCGTTTTGCTTACAATGACGGATTCGACAATTAACACCTTTTCAGTACTTTTAGGCTAATCACAATGGACATGCTTGCACAAATCCTCACAAGCGGTATCGCAGTGGGGATGATTTACGCGGTCATCGCGTTCGGTTTCCAGCTTACGTTTGCCACCTCGGGCACCTTGAACTTCGGTCAAGGTGAAGCCTTGATGTTGGGCGCCTTGGTAGGTCTGACCTGTGTAGATACTTTGGGTATGAACTACTGGGCGATGATTCCAGTGGTTTGTCTCTTTGGCATGTTGCAGGGTAGCTTTGTTGAGTTAATCGGTGTTCGTCCTGCGATCAAGATTAAGTCTGAGTTTGGTTGGATTATGTCCACGATTGCGCTCGGAATTATTTTCAAGAACGTTGCTGAGAACGTTTGGGGCCGCGATGCTTTGCCATTCCCACCCCCTTTACCAATGGAGCCAATGAGTTTCTTGGGCGCGAATATTTTGCCAATGGAAATCTTGGTGGTGGTGGGTGCCCTAGTCATGATGTTGTTGGTGGAGTTTTTTAACCGCAAAACGATTTACGGTAAGGCAGTCGTTGCGACAGCAAATGATCGTGATGCTGCTGGATTGATGGGTATTAACACCAGCATGGTCATTACCTTCTCTTATGCACTGTCATCATTGACTGCAGCATTCGCAGGTGTATTGATTGCACCTTTGACTTTGACAGGTGCCACCATGGGCGGTGCCTTAGGTTTAAAAGCTTTTGCAGTGGCCATTATTGGTGGTCTCTCAAGCGGCATGGGCATCATCGTCGGTGGTTTGATTTTGGGAATCGTAGAAACCGCAACTGGTTTCTATTTCTCAACAGGTTACAAAGATGTGCCAGGCCTAATCTTATTGTTACTGGTCCTTGCCTACAAACCCTCTGGCCTCTTTGGCAAATCTGCGATTAAGAAAGTTTAATGATGAAATTGAAGTCTCACCTTCCTCTATTAGCCGCAATCCTTGGTCTGATTGGTTTGCCACTGTTTGTTGAGAATCCGTATTACATCCACTTAGCTGAAACGATTCTGATCTACACCATTTTGTTATTTGGTTTGGATATCGTTGTAGGTTATGTTGGTCAAGTTTCCTTGGGTCATGCGGGCTTGTTTGGTATTGGCTCTTACACCGCCGGCATTTTGTTCTTCCATCTCGGCTGGCCAGTATGGGCCACCATTCCTGCTTCGATCATTGTGACCGCCATCTTTGGTGGCATCTTGGCTTTGCCGGCACTCAAGGTCATTGGTCCTTATTTAGCGATGGTGACCTTAGCGTTTGGCACGATTGCACAGATTCTGATTAATGAGATGAGCTGGCTAACAGAAGGGCCATTGGGTATTAAGTTAACCCTGCCAGAGCTCATGGGGACAACCATGACGGCATCTGAGTATTTCTGGCTAGTGGCTGCCATTACGATTCTGGCTTTGATCGTAGTCGATCGTTTTGTGAAGTCCCAAATGGGGCGCGCCTTTGAAGCCTTACGTGACAGCCCAGTAGCTTGTGACTGTATGGGTGTCTCAGTCTATCGCTTTAAGGTAATCGCTTTTGTGATCAGTGCGGGCTTTGCCGGTTTGGCGGGTTGCTTGTATGCCTACTCTGAGCAATATATTTCACCTAATACCTATAACAATGAATTAGCCGTTCTATTCTTGTTAGCGATCATTATGGGCGGTCGTAAATCCCGTCTCGGTGCAGCCATTGGTGCAGCGATTATTGTCTTGCTGCCAAAGCTGCTCGATGACATCAATTTATTCCGTATCGTTGCTTCAATTATTGCGGTTGTCGTTACAGTCGGCGCAATCATGGCTCTGTCTAAAAAGATTACGACTCCGAAGCGCGTGGCGATTCCGGTGGCTGGTGTGGTTGGCTTAGCAGCTTTCTCATTCTGGCTGAACAGCATCGCTGACTGGCGCTTGAGTATTTTTGGTTTCATGATTTTGCTCGTGGTGTACTACTTACAAAACGGTATCGTGGGCTTTGCAAAAACTTTCTACTTAGCCATCACTGGTAAGACCAAAACTACCGTTGGTGAAGCGACTGCAGAAAACACAGATTCCTCAGTGGACTTCATTAGTGCAATCGGAAACAAAAATGCCGGCGCAGAGTTATTAAAAGTGGATTCTGTGCTGATGCAGTTTGGTGGACTTAAAGCGCTCAATAATGTGGATCTGAGTATTAAGCGCGGCACCATTCATGGTTTGATTGGTCCTAACGGTTCCGGCAAGAGCACGATGATGAACGTGCTCACTGGTATTTATGTGCCGACCTCGGGTAATGTGTTCTACGCCGATGAGAGCGTGGTCGGTAAAACTTCATCTCAGATTGCCCTCTCAGGGATTGCTCGTACTTTCCAGAACGTACAGCTCTTCGGTGAAATGACTGCCCTACAAAATATTTTGGTTGGTCTGCACCACACCTTCAAGTCCAATATGCTGGATATTGCTTTGCACCTACCCCGCTATTTAAGAGAAGAGCGTGATGCTCGAAATCGCGCGATGGCTTTGCTGAAGTTTGTGGGTCTGGAAAATTTAGCAAATGAGGAAGCTCGTAATTTGCCTTACGGTAAGCAACGCTTGCTCGAAATTGCTCGTGCCTTAGCGCTCGACCCAGAATTGCTCTTGCTCGATGAGCCAGCTGCTGGACTCACTGCGCCTGATATCAAAGAATTGCTACGCATCATTCGCAAGATTCGGGATAACGGTATTACCTTTATTTTGATTGAGCACCATATGGACGTGGTGATGTCCGTTTGCGATACGGTTTCTGTGCTCGACTTTGGTCAGAAGATTGCGGAAGGTAAGCCCGCTGAAGTTCAGGCGAATGAGAAAGTCATTAGCGCCTACTTAGGCACTTAATCAGTCTTCATTATTAAAAATTTATTAAATCGGTAAATACCATGTTATCTATTCAGAATCTCGAAGCAGGCTACGGTAAGGTTAAAGTCCTTCATGGCATCAGCATCGATGTGCCTAAAGGACAAGTGATCACCTTGATCGGATCCAACGGTGCAGGCAAGACCACCACTATGCGTGCCATTACCGGGATGATTAAACCCACAGCAGGTGAAGTGACTCTGAGCGGCCAAAGAATTGACGGTTCGGATTCACACAAGATTGCTCGTCTGGGCTTAGCCCACAGTCCTGAGGGCCGTCGTGTCTTCACGACCATGTCGGTGACAGATAACTTGCTCTTGGGTGCATTTCCCCGTTTTACCGGCAGCCGTCCTAAGGGCGATATCAAAACAGATTTAGAGCATGCTCTAGAAATGTTCCCCCGTCTGAAAGAGCGTCGCAATCAACTGGCTGGCACCTTGTCAGGTGGCGAGCAACAAATGTTGGCGATGGCGCGCGCAGTGATGCTTAACCCGGAAATCATTTTGCTCGACGAGCCTTCAATGGGCTTGGCTCCCATTTTGGTGGAAGAAGTCTTCAGAATTATTTCTAATCTCAAGTCACAAGGCGTGACGATGTTGTTGGTGGAGCAATTTGCCGCAGCAGCACTCAATGTTGCTGACTATGGCTATGTGCTTGAGAATGGCAAGATTGCCACTCATGGCCCCGCCAGCAAACTCAAAGATGATCCTGCTGTAAAAGCAGCCTACTTAGGTGGCAGTGGTCACTAATTCCATTACGCATTCATGTGTTAGCAAATAAGCCCTCAACCGAGGGCTTTTTGTTTGCTGCTAGCATGAAAGGCATGGCTTAAAAAGAAGCTAAGGAAAAAGATGCCAATTACCCAGTGCGCTGTGATGGCATCGTCTCGAAGTTCTGCGGGTCCGTAATAGAGCAGGGCAGCAGTCAGAATGAGGGCCAGTAGACAAGTAAGTTGGCTCAGTCCACTGAATACTTGCCGTTTAGCCTTGATGCCTGCCTTCAGATGCACCGTCAGAACGGATCCCAAAGCAATTGAGGTAGTCATCGCAGTAATGCCATGCCAACTCAAGATCGTATGCGGTCGGATAAACAATAAGGACGGCTGGAGATTGGTTACCAATAAAAAAAGCAGACCTGTCACCGAACATAAACCAATACTGCTGATGACAAAGTATCTTTGCCATACTGGCATTCTGCCTAAGCGGGTAGCCATATTGATTCTGCTTCGTAGTTTTGGAAAATCGGATGACGCGCATCTTGAGATAAAGCCAGCACTTTAGTTAATGCATCCGCATAGATGCACTCTTTTGCGATCACAGAATACGAACCTTTAGTTGGAGTAATCGCGTTTTGGGGATGAAGAATAGTGTGATTACTTGAGGTGGCAATTGCACCTTCTTGTAAGCTTCCAAGCTGAATGAGTTCATTCGCTTGCCGCGGACTGCGCAGTAAGACAGTGTGAGACTGCCTGCCAAAGACTCGAAGATCGCCTCCCGCATTAACAACCCCATTTTGGATACCGCAAAGTTTGAGTGCGCGAACGGCCTCATCGACGGCAAAGCCCTTAGCAATGCCGCCCAGGTCAAGGCAAACTGGTCTGGTCAAACGAATGACTTGATTGCGCACAAATTGAACATGAAGAATGCTGCTCTGATCGGAGCGAGCATGGTTTATCTGATGCAGTGGTAATAATTTTTGATGTACGAGCTGTCTCCCCACCCCGCAATCAAATAAACCATGTGACTCCTGACAAATTGATTGTGCTGTCTTTAGTACCTTTTCTGTCCAAGGATGAATTTCTAGAGACTGATTGGGTTCTAGCGCATTCATTACCGAAAGCTCGCTATAGGGGTCATGAAAACCCATCAAGCTTTGGACTAAGGCAATCGAAGTAAAAGCCTCGTCCAACGCGAGACGAATTTGTCTTGCAGTCAGACCCATTTGCGCTTCATCAATCTGAATCTCGACGTAAGTACCCAGCATCGGTTTACAGCGCATCATTTTTGCGGAACTTTCTTCAAAGCCAATTCATATAGCACTAAGATGCGTTTGACACCATCCGTCAGGTGCTTTGAAGATAAGGTGGCTCCACTAATATTTTGGATGTCCTGATTGAGTTTGACGGGATCGCTTGCAGTCTTGCCTATAAATTGCTTGCGCCATTGGCTGTCTGCGACTTCATAGCCATATGACTCGACGTATTCGAGGATCTCAATACCTTTCACACTGCCATTGGGTGCAATGCCTACCGCGTAGGTGATCATTTCATGTTTACCCACCACCTCATCAATAATCAGCCAGCTTCCGTCAGAAGCTCGCCAGATTCTTTCTCCAACAAAAGGGTAACGAATACTCGAGGCAGATCGCATCTTTTCTTGCAGATCCTGAGTCACAATGATGGGATATTTGCTTAAGTGTTGATTCGGAAATAGAAGCTGCTGGGCTTGCTCAATCGAAACATAAATTCTGGCTTGAGCCACGATAGGGATAGCAATCGTGGCAAGCCCAGCAATACCGAGTAGACTTGGTCGCCAATCCATCATGATTTAGTTGAGTGGAAAGCCGACTTTAACGATGTATTCATTGACGGTATGGCTGTCCCACACACGGGCATTGGAACATTCTGCTTCGCCACCATTCATACAGTTACCACCCTTGAGTTGATAACGCCAAGCCCCGGTAATCCACCAATCTTTTGCTGCGTAATGAATATTGGGTCCTAAAAAAGTCGCGCGTTGTACTTGATTGCGTAAGTTCAGCTCAGAATAATCATTATGAAAGCGAGCCTCTACACCAGCAGACCACTTAGGAGCAAAGCGATAACTGGCGCCTACTAAAAAATCGAGCATTGATTCAGGGACATTGCCATTCTCAATAAATTTGAGTCGTTCATTGGCTGCTACGACATTTCCTGCTAGGATCAAGCGATCATCAATGAAGTTAGACTGTAAAAGTAGCCGTGCTTCAATTTCATCTTTATTGCGACCCCAAGTCGGTTCTAAATATAGACCTACTCCGACGGGTGAGGTGACTGGATTGGTGATACGGTAAATGGCCTCTAAAGAAGCGCCTTCGACACCCCCTTTGGTATACGCAGTTTCAGGGTTGTGGCTTGAAGGTACTCCATAACCCCCTGTGCAAGTTGGACTCTCGCCGCAGGCTTCAGGATTGGTGTAGTTCTGATTCGCATTGGTATACCCAGAATTAATATAGCCCGCTATCTGTAGATCATTGGTTAAGCCATATTCCAATTCAGTACGAGCGGTCCATTGTTCAAAGGTACCTGCTGCCTGTTGTTGATTCAGTTGTAAGCGTTGTTCAAATTCCCATTTTTCTTTTGGCTGGAGATCTAGTGTGTAAATCCAGCCAAATACGCCTTCACCTGCGTGGGCCAGAGAGAAGTGCAGTGCGGCAGCGATGACAAGAGAAAAAGCAATGAGTCGTTTGATATTTGATTTCATGATGTTGAGGGTTGGTTAGAAAATGTTATTGAGAATGGTTCTCAATATAAACCAACAGATAAGAATCATTCTCATTTGAGAAAATGACCTTATTCCCTTTAATGAAGTGTTGATAAGTGCAAACACGCGCACCAATAACAAACTTGTAAGATGGAGTGTATGAATCCGGAATCTCTAGAAAAACTCGTGACGATGAAGATGCCTTTTGGTAAGCATGCGGGTCGTCGAATAGCGGAGTTACCAGGAAACTATTTGGCGTGGTTCGCACGCGAAGGTTTTCCTAAAGGAGAATTAGGAGAATTGCTGGAGTTAATGCACACCCTAGATCACAATGGCTTGAGTACGTTACTCAATCCCATTAAAGAAAGACTTGGGCTTGCTTTTAGAAGTTCAGAAGGCTAAGTGGGTCCAATGTCATTTAGGGCTGGTAATTTTTGAAGCCATGAAATGGCCGTGTCGCATTCCAGCGTTCTGGTCGAACATGCATTGCTTTGCTGGATGTTGCAACACTGGCAGGTAAATGAAAATCAATTCCCGTCTTTAGAGCAAGATCTTGGTAAGAGATTGGCGCCATCATCGGCGCATCATCGGTGTTCTGAATCCAATATGCCCATGCGAGATTGCGTGATGGGTCATAGATTAGTTTGAAGAGATATTCCGGAACAGTGACATGATTGCTACCAATGCTTCCCACTTTTCCAACTGAACCGGTATAGACATAAATATCACCATCGATTCTTTTGGCGTATTGACGAGTAGGCTCCTCCACATTTTTGGCCCAAATACCCTGATTGTTTTGTCTGGCCTGGGGCATCATATTGGCCAACGAGAAGGACTGGGCCATTGAGCGTTCATCGCTCATATCACCAGCAGGCGCGTTATGGCCGCGGTCATAGCCACTACCGCGATAGTCCGATAAGCTCGCGCGCTCAGCAGCTGGCAAGCGCGCCTCTTCATAAAACAGGTTGGTTCGGGCTTGTTTGGGTTTGGTCAGCCTTTCCCGATTGAGCTTTTCAACTACGTAGATCGGCTTTTTATCCACCGGGGAGTAGTAGACGGCAAAGCCATCAAAGCAGAGGTCTCTACCAGGTTGAGCCAGACTGGGGATCTCGCTCCTCGGAAAATACTCCAGACAATCGTCAAAGATCGCTAGCGCCGAGAAGGGCTGGGCCAGACAAACGAGAAGTAAGACTCGGAAGAGAGCTTGCATGGTCAACAGTGTAGGGTGATGCCTACTGAGTTGGGGTTTACCCAGGATTGACCGAGCTCATTTTGCTAATTGGTGTAGCCCCTCAACCCGAGTTTATGGTGCCAAGCAACACATCGACGAACACTATCTGTAGGAATATGAGCACACTGCAATACTAGATGTATGGTCTCAAGCAACATTTTTTCATTTCAAAATGTAAAAAAATGGCTTCCATAGAAAATTTCTATGGAAAAAAATTAGTGAGCCCTAACTTTTATAAGTAATTGATTTATATAATATTTTTAGGAGATTGGGAGCCCTAGGGGGAATATGACAGAATTGTCATATCCATAAGTTATCGAATCCTTGATCCTTATTCTTGACTTGATATAAGAACCTTCATAGCATGGCCCATGTTCTTTATATATTGCATTGCAACATAACCTGAGTTTGTATCGAAGTGAGGTTCTGGGGTGACGCAAAAACTGAATGAGTAAATGCTTAACAAACAATTCGAATGCCACACAGCTTGAGCAGTCCTTTATCGGATCCGCCCAGGCAGCCCTGATCCGTTTTATGGATCCAGTGTATCGGGGCGTTCACGGTCTCATGATCGTGGGAGTTTTCCTCATCGTTGGTTTATGGCTTTCTGGTAACGGCACTAATGCAGGCCCATTTGATTTGGCTCGCGTGCTTGTGCCTGATGAAGCTCGTCAAATGGTTTGGCAGGGCGGATATACCGGTGGCAGCCAATCTGGTTTGGCAGCGCTTGATTCTCAAACCTCAGATCAGGATATTGCCCACATTATTTATGGTCGCGCTACTTTCCCAATGCTCAAGCAGGAAACGGTTGCATTGCTCAACCCAGAGGTGGCTCGGATTCAGGTGAAATCCATTTCGCATTTGGCTGACCAAATTCCAAGCTCCAAGATTGATCCACAAGCTTTGGATAGTAATTTGATGGCGCCGATTAAAAACCAAAAAGCGGTTGCAGAGTTCTTTGAGAAAAAGTACAACTTAGATAAAAACAAGATTGAAGAGTATGTATCGAATGCCGTATTGATTTCTCGTGAAGTCAAAATCGACCCTGTCTTATTGCTAGCTGTGATTTCAGTAGAGTCTAATTTCAACCCGATGACCAAGAGCGAAGCGGGTGCTGAAGGCCTAATGCAGGTAATGACGAACGTGCATAAAGAAAAATATGCACTCTATGGCGGTGTTGCTGGCGCAGTGAAGCCCGAAGTCAATATCCGCATTGGTGCTTATATTCTGAAATACTTGATCGCAACTTCTGGCTCGCTTCGTAACGGCTTGAAGTTCTATGTTGGTGCGGGTAATGCTGATAACGATGGCGGCTATGCTGACAAGGTGATGGCAGAGCGTAACCGTATCATTGAGCTATGCAAGTCGAACTCCAACACTAAGCTTGCATTCAACGGAAAAAAAGAGCGCTCATAACTCCTCCCAAGATCACAACAAACAGGCCACTTCTGCATCGCTGCACTCTGCATCGCTGCACAAGTGGCCTGAGTTTTTTTAAGCGAGCGTTCTTAATGGACGCCGTGTAACTCGACGTCAAATACCAAAGTGGCATTGGGCGGAATGACGCCACCAGCGCCACGGGGACCGTAACCCATCTCTGAAGGGATGATTAAAGTCCGCTTACCGCCAATCTTCATGCCCGCAACGCCATGGTCCCAACCCTGAATCACATGACCAGCGCCGAGTGGAAAGCTGAAGAGTTGGCCGCGGTCCAGCGAGCTGTCAAACTTTTGCCCCTTGTGATCTGCGGCTTTCTCGTCATATAGCCAGCCGGTGTAATGGACGTCAACGTGTTTGCCAGCAGTGGCCTCTGCACCATCACCAACCACAGTGTCGATTTTTTGGAGTTCGCTCATGTTTTGATTCCTTTTAGCTTGATCAGCACAACAGTATATGCGTAGGCCTTCTGAGAGATATTGGCTCGAGCCTTTCTCGGTGAAATCCCTTACAAGAGGGCAGTTAGCATCTTTATTGGGCAAAAACCGTCTATTTTTTGATGGGCAATGATTTAAAATCAGTGGTTCTGATGCGTGACATCAAATCGACATCAGAACGACATCACAAGACGAGAAAATAGCTTCGGATTATCAAATTGAGGAAATAGGAATGGCTGCAGGGAAATCAAAAATTATTTACACGCTGACCGATGAGGCACCACTTTTAGCTACCGGTTCATTTTTACCCATCATTCGAGCATTTACTGCGCCAGCAGGTGTTGAGGTGGCCGAAAGCGACATCTCTGTAGCTGCCAGAATCTTGGCTGAGTTTTCTGACTGTTTAACACCTGAGCAAAGAGTCAATGACAACCTGGCTGAACTAGGAAAGTTGACCCTATTACCCGATACCAACATTATTAAGTTGCCCAATATCAGTGCTTCGGTACCGCAACTATTGGCAGCGATTAAGGAGCTGCAAGCCAAAGGCTATGCTTTGCCTAATTTCCCTGAAGATCCTAAGAGTGATGCAGAAAAAGCCATTCGGACGCGCTACTCAAAATGTTTGGGAAGTGCTGTAAACCCAGTGTTGCGTGAAGGGAACTCGGATCGTCGTGCTCCAAATGCAGTAAAACAGTATGCCCGCAAACATCCGCATTCAATGGGCGAGTGGAGCCAAGCTTCCCGCACTCACGTTTCACATATGCATGGCGGCGACTTCTATGCCGGTGAAAAATCGATGACACTCACCAAAGCATGTGAAGTCAAAATGGATTTAGTTACCAAGAGTGGTAAAACCATTGTCTTGAAATCCAAGATTCCTCTGCAAGCTGGCGAAATTATCGACAGCATGTTCATGAGTAAGAAGGCCTTGTGTGAGTTCTATGAAAAAGAAATCGAAGACGCCTACAAGACAGGGATGATGTTGTCCTTACACGTCAAGGCTACCATGATGAAGGTGTCCCACCCCATCGTGTTTGGTCATGCGGTCAAGATTTTCTATAAAGAAGCTTTTGCAAAACACGCTAAGCTATTTGAAGAGTTGGGTGTCAATGCCAATAACGGCATGAGCAGTCTGTATGACAAGATTAAAACTTTGCCTGAGTCTAAGCGTGAAGAAATTATTCAAGATTTACATGCATGTCATGAGCACCGTCCTGCTTTGGCAATGGTGGACTCAGCAAAAGGAATTACCAATTTACATTCCCCAAGTGATGTGATTGTCGATGCCTCCATGCCAGCAATGATTCGTGTGGGCGGCAAGATGTGGGGTGCTGATGGCCGTTTGCATGATACGAAGGCAGTCATTCCAGAAAGTACTTTTGCCCGCATCTATCAAGAGATCATTAATTTCTGTAAGACCCATGGCAATTTCGATCCCACCACTATGGGAACGGTGCCGAACGTTGGCTTAATGGCTCAGCAAGCAGAAGAATATGGCTCACACGATAAGACCTTTGAAATTCCTGAGGCGGGTGTGGCACGGATTGTGACCGAGGATGGCACAGTCTTGCTAGAGCAAAATGTAGAAGAGGGCGATATCTGGCGTATGTGTCAGGTTAAAGATGCGCCCATTCGGGATTGGGTCAAATTGGCCGTGAATCGTGCGCGTCTCTCCAAGACGCCTGCAGTCTTCTGGTTGGATGAGTACCGTCCACACGAAGCCGAGCTGATTAAGAAAGTCAAAACCTATCTGCAAGATTACGACCTGACTGGCTTAGATATTCAGATCATGTCGCAAACTCGGGCAATGCGCTACACCTTAGAGCGTGTGATTCGTGGCAAGGACACCATCTCCGTCACAGGAAATATCTTGCGCGACTACTTAACGGATTTATTCCCCATCATGGAGCTTGGTACTAGTGCCAAGATGTTATCGATTGTGCCGTTGATGGCTGGTGGAGGTTTGTTTGAAACCGGTGCAGGAGGGTCTGCTCCCAAGCATGTACAACAACTCGTTGAAGAGAACCATCTGCGTTGGGATTCCTTAGGTGAATTTTTAGCCCTGGCAGTATCGCTTGAAGATATCAGCGATAAGACAGGAAATGCAAAAGCAAAAATCTTAGCCAAGACCCTGGATGAGGCAACAGGTAAATTGTTGGACAACAATAAATCACCTTCTCCTCGGACTGGTGAGCTTGATAATCGCGGTAGCCAGTTCTATTTGGCGATATATTGGGCTCAGGCTTTAGCTGCTCAGACTGAAGATAAAGAGCTGCAAGCTCACTTTGCTCCGATTGCAAAAGCATTGACTGAGCAGGAGAGCAAAATCATTGATGAGCTGAAGGCGGTTCAGGGCAAACCAGCAGATATCGGCGGCTACTTCAAGCCAGATCCTGTTAAGTTTGCTGCGGTGATGCGCCCAAGTCCTACACTCAATGCCATCATTGATAAGGCGGCAGCGTAGTTCCGAGATAGATTGCGCTTTCAATGCAAAAGGCAAGCCGTTAGCTTGCCTTTTTCTTTGGTGAAAACAGAACTCTCCTGAAAATCAAAATGGGCGCAAAATAGACTAAAGACTGTTTAAAAAGGTGTTAACCATGACTTATCAAGATCCTCATATTCTGCCAAGTGATATTACGCCTCAAGCCGTTTATGAAAAACGCCGTCAGTTAATACAGGCTGCAGCAGCCGGTAGTTTTGGTCTTGCATTAGCGCCTTGGTTTTCGAGAGAAGCTCTGGCTGCCAATACACAAACCTTGGCGGCTACTCCTAACCCGCTCTATCTTGGTAAGGATGACCTCACACCACTGAAGGATGTCACGGGTTACAACAATTTCTATGAGTTCGGGACTGATAAGCGAGCACCTGCTGAAAATGCCACTACCCTCCAAACTCGGCCCTGGACGATTACCGTTGAGGGTTTAGTGAAAAAGCCCATGACTTTTGATATCGATGCATTATTAAAACTGGCACCGATGGAGCAACGCGTCTACCGTCTACGCTGCGTTGAAGGCTGGTCGATGGTCATTCCTTGGGATGGTTACCCACTGTCGAGTTTGCTGAGCAAAGTAGAGCCCTTGGGTTCTGCTAAGTATGTGGAGTTTGTTTCACTTGCAGATCGCAAACAAATGCCCGGTGTGAATAGCCCTATCTTGGATTGGCCGTATCGAGAGGGTTTACGTTTAGACGAAGCCATGAACCCACTCACGCTACTGACTTTTGGTTTGTATGGAGAAGTCTTGCCTAAGCAAAATGGCGCTCCAGTCAGAGTCATAGTGCCTTGGAAGTATGGTTTTAAGAGTGCGAAGTCGATCGTCAAAATTCGATTGACGGAAGAGATGCCAATTACGAGTTGGTATAAATACGCTCCGAATGAATATGGTTTTTATTCCAATGTGAATCCTGCCGTAGATCACCCGCGGTGGAGCCAAGCGAGCGAGAGACGAATTGGTGATCCTAAAGGCGTTTTTGCTCCGAAGATCAAGACGCAAATGTTTAATGGTTATGGCGATCAAGTCGCCAGCATGTATGCAGGAATGGATTTGAAAAAGTTTTACTAGTTTGCTCGCAATGAAGTTAGCCATCTTCCTCTTAGCATTATTGCCGCTGGATCGCCTGATCTATCTCGCCTTCACGGATGGTTTAGGGGCTAATCCCATTGAGTTCATTACCAGATCCACTGGCACTTGGGCTCTGGTCTTGCTGTGTATTACTTTGGCAATGACTCCTCTGCGCCAACTAACAGGCTCTAGTCTGCCAATCAAATGCCGTCGCATGCTGGGGCTCTTTTGCTTCTTTTATGCCAGCATTCATTTTGTGATTTGGTTATGGCTTGATCAAAGCTTCGACCTGGCGGCCATGTGGAATGATGTTTTGAAGCGCCCCTTTATTACGATGGGCTTTTTGAGTTTTGTCTTCCTCATTCCTTTGGCATTAACTTCAACCCATTGGGCGCAAAGAAAATTAGGCCGGCGCTGGGTGCTACTGCATAAACTAATATATGCGATTGCGGTGACAGTCATCTTGCACTACTGGTGGCATAAGGCTGGCAAGAATGATTTACAAACGGTGTCGATTTATGCGGTCGTAGTATTCATCCTTTTGTGTTGCAGAATTCCGTGGTTACGAAATCAACTCACAAAATTGAAACTCAGCTAATGCATTAGAAATTAAACGAGGCTTTGCTGTAGACCATCCATTTGTATTGCTGATATGTTTCTACAACTTGTTTGCTGGCACCGACAGCAAACAAAAAATGGCGATTGACTCGATGCGTCACCATTGCATCTAAGGGTACAAACCAACCGCCAGCTGCCGCATTGAAGTTAATGCCGTTTTCATCCCAAAACCGAATTTGGGTATTAGGCGCTAATTGAATGCCGACAGTGGGATATAACTCAAGCCGACGCACTGCAGGAGTAGGGCTAGGATTACCGGGCCCAGTATTGTTTTGCACATCAAAGCCATACATATATCGCGTTAGCGGTGAAAAGTCAGCCAACCAAGTTTGAGTACCCAGAGGGGGCTTGTATGAGGCGCCTACTTGTGGACCTGCGACCCACTGATTGCTCAGAGCAACGGGCAAAATTACGCGGCCACCTGCACTACTGCTCCAGGACTGATTGAAGTTGGTAACCGTTCCCCAGGCAGTTAAGAAAGTCGTTCCAGCCCCGTGATGATCGACTCCAGTTTCACTTGGGCTATGTGAATAGACCGATACATTAGAAGTATCGAGTCTGAGGGTGCCGCGCCATTGATCAAACTCCAGGGGCTGGTAATAACGCAGTAGCAGAGTATCTGAATACGTTTCTGTACCCATATAGGCGTGATAGCCCCAAAACTCTAAAATATGCTGATTATCTGAGTCGGAGCTTGAGTTGGTCTCGCCAGCAACAGCAGCGGAGGTCCACAAAATGCAAAAACATAGTAAGAGAAGTCGGATTGTGTTCAGGGGGCTTGGGCCTTCATGAGCGTTAAATTGCTGAAGGCTTTAATATTAATGTAAGCAAATGAAGAGAAGAAGAATATGGAACATACCGTACTAGTAACAGGGGCAACCGCAGGATTTGGTGAGGCCGCTGCAAGACGTTTTTTAAAGCATGGTCATAAAGTCATCGCGGCAGGTAGACGAATCGACCGTCTAGCCGCTCTTAAAAAGTCATTGCCTAGTGAGCAGCAAGATAAATTATTGACTCTGGTTTTGGATGTCTGCGATAGTGAGCAAGTCGATCAATTACCCCGTAATTTACCCGCAGCTTTTACAAATGTGAGCATCTTGGTCAATAACGCTGGACTAGCTCTGGGTCTTGAGCCTGCTCACAAAGCGGATTTATCGGATTGGGATCGCATGATCGATACCAATATCAAAGGTTTAGTACATATGACCCGTGCCTTTTTGCCTGGTATGGTGGAGCGTAAGTTAGGGCATGTCATCAATTTGGGTTCAGTAGCAGCCAATTATCCCTATCCCGGTGGCAATACCTATGGTGCAACCAAGGCGTTTGTTCAGCAATTTAGTTTGAACTTACGTGCTGATTTAGTCGGTACTCCGATTCGGGTCACTTGTATTGAGCCTGGCATGTGCTCCGGTACTGAGTTTTCTAATGTCCGCTTTAAGGGTGACAACAGTAAAGCAGAGAATGTTTACGAGGGCGTACACGCACTCAGCGCCGATGAAATCGCTGAGACCATTTATTGGTCCGCCACACTGCCAGCGCATATGAATATCAATGTGCTGGAGGTGATGCCAGTTCAGCAAAGCTTCAATGCTTTTCAGATTCATCGGGGTAAGCTGTAAGTTTTAGTCAATCGTATCCATGGCAAAACCCATCACTCTAGAAAAGATCCTGTTTAGTCAGGGCTTTGGAACACGACGTTACTGTAGCGATCTGGTTTATGCCGATCTTGTCAAAGTCAACGGCGTTTTAGCAGAGGATCCAGAAGAGCGCATCTCTACCGAAGGCTTGATTCTGAATGTGGAAGGTCAGGATTGGGAGTTTCATGAGAAGGCTTATATTGCTTTTCATAAACCAGTCAACTACGAGTGCTCCCATAAAACGACGCATCATCCTAGTGTCTACAGCTTATTACCCAGACCCTTTGTTGAGCGAGGTCTGCAATGTGTAGGGCGATTAGATTTTGATACGACGGGCTTGTTGTTGATTTCGGACGATGGTCAATTTATTCATAAGATGACGACGCCCAAAAAGAATATCGGTAAGGTTTATGAAATCACGACAGCAGAGCCTATTCAGAGTAAACAGCTGGATCATTTGCTGAAAGGGGTGGTCTTAGATGACGATCCCAAGCCTTGCTTTGCTAAAGCATGCGAACAAATGGATGAACGCCGTTTAGCAATGACGATTGTTGAGGGGCGCTACCATCAAGTTAAGCGCATGATGGCCGCAGTTGGTAACCACGTAGCGCAATTGCATCGCACCCAAATCGGGGCATACACAATGCCGACAGATTTAGCAGAAGGTCAGTGGCGTTGGCTTTATGAATCCGACTTACAACAATTAGCAAAGAGTGTTGAATGAATAATATTGTAGATATCCATCAATTTGACTTTAAGACTACTTTGCCAGATTGGCAGGTTGATCTCGTCACGAGAACTCTGATGCGCAACTTTGTTTTCAAAGATTTTGAATCAGCGTTTGCTTTTATGACTTTATGTGCTGGGTATGCTGAAAAAATTGACCACCATCCAGATTGGTCCAATAGCTGGAATCAAGTCAAAGTGCAATTGCGTACGCATTCAGCGAATGACTTGACAATGCTCGATATTGAGTTGGCAAAAGCGATGGATGCCTTTGCTAATCAAATTCAAAATCCTGCTTAGTGCTCTTCCTCGTCACTATCTTCGGAAGTGATACTCATCAAGATTGTGGCTAATAGACCATACACCACCTCAGTAGAAATCATGCCATCTTCGTCTAACTCATCAATCAGATCATTAAGACAATCTTCAGTAGGTTCGTTGAGCAAGGTCATGGCGCATTCGCAGCCATAATCAAAGTCTTCATCGCCAGGGTTTTGATTGTCGGTATTCATAAAGATCCCTTATGGAGTGTTGGGTGACGCTGATTAGAAAGCCCAGCATAGCAAAAAAAGATGTCTTTAGCTAAGGCTTTTGGAGCCTTACCAGGTCTCAAACTAGAACAGGGGTGCAAAAAATGAACAAAATTGCTAAAATAGCCCGGTGAAAAAGAAAACTGATACCTCCAATGTGGTTGATTTAGAAGCCGTCAAGTCAACTATCGCCCCTGTTGCAAAGCCTGCGCCTGCTGCTAAGAAGCCGGTTCAACCCCCTGTGGTTGAGACTGAAGTTGAAGAGGCTTACCAGCCCAAATCCGTATTCCAAGATCGCAATTGGAATAAAGGTCTCAAGTAATTCCCGTTTGTCTCAACTGACACCCAATACTCATATTCGAGTATTAAGATGCGCTCATGGATGATTTAATCGAAAACCCCGAAGACATATCGGCTGAAAAGCAAAGTGCTGCTAAAAAAAGTACTTTAGTGAGCGTAGCCGTCAATCTCGCCCTCACGGTATCCCAAGTTTTTGCTGGCTTGCTTTCTGGATCGCAAGGCTTGGTTGCTGATGGTATACATTCCCTGTCCGATTTGGTTGCTGATTTTGTGGTGCTCTTCGCCAATCATCATAGCGCTAAAGATGCCGATGAAGATCATCATTACGGACATCAGCGCTATGAAACTGCTGCTTCATTATTTCTAGGTATCTCCTTATTGGTTGTGGGTCTAGGGATGTTGTGGAGTGCGGGTCATAAGATTGTCAATCCGATTGCAGCAAGTCAAATATCGATCTTGGCTTTGTATGTTGCATTGGGTTCACTGGCAGCCAAAGAGATTCTCTTTAGATACATGTTGGCAGTTGCAGAGCGTGTGCGCTCCAGTATGTTGGTGGCGAATGCATGGCATGCCCGTTCTGATGCGGCATCTTCATTGGTGGTTTCAGTGGGCATTGTGGGTGCTTTGTTTGGTTTCCCCATTTTGGATTCAGTGGGCGCCCTTGTTGTTGGTCTGATGATTGTTCGGACAGGTTGGTCCTTTAGCTGGGATGCCTTAAATGATTTAATGGATCGCGCCGCATCTGAAGAAGAGCATCAACATATCGAGAAAATCATTCTGTCGACCGAGGGAGTATTAGGCTGCCACGATCTGAGAACTCGAAAAATGGGCGATATGATTTTGGTCGATGTACATATTGAGGTAGATGCTAATGCCACGGTGCAGGTCGGTCACGATATCGCGCTCGCAGCGGCCAATCAGGTTAAAGTTAAATTGCCTGTCCTCAATGTGATGACCCATATTGATCCGATATGACGTCATCCACCTATAACGGACGTCTCACTTCTTTATCGCATGGCGGTGGTTGTGGTTGCAAAATCGCTCCCGGCGTTCTGAGTGAAATTCTGAAGAACTCCTCTTTGGGGAATATTCCCTCAGCGCTTCTGGCAGGCTTAGATAACAATGAAGATGCTGCTGTATATCAAATTAATGAGCATCAAGCGATTGTGGCTACGACTGATTTTTTTATGCCGATCGTTGATGACCCTTATCAGTTTGGGCGCATTGCTGCCACGAATGCCATCTCCGATATTTATGCCATGGGGGCTCAACCACTCTTTGCCTTAGCTTTGTTAGGCATGCCGATCAACGTTTTGCCGCTTGAAGTGATTCAGAAAATCACGGCCGGGGGTGCATCTGTTTGTGCAGAGGCGGGCATTATGGTTGCCGGTGGTCACTCCATTGATTCGGTTGAGCCAATTTACGGCTTAGTGGTCATCGGTATTGTGGATCCTGCCAATCTCAAACGAAATACCGGTGCGCAACTCGGGGATAGCATTATCTTGAGCAAACCCTTGGGCGTCGGCATTTTGTCAGCAGCCTTAAAAAAAGATCAGCTGTCTGAAAAAGGCTATCAGGCTATGTTGGCTTTAACAACCCAACTCAATCGTCCTGGTCAAGCCTTGGCTCAGATGCCGGAAGTGCATGCATTAACAGATGTAACAGGCTTTGGTCTTGCAGGGCACTTACTAGAACTCACACGCGGTGCACACTTACAAGCCGTAATAGATTGGAATGCCCTGCCAATCGTTGAAGAGGCGCTTGAGCTTGTGCAGCAAGATATTTTTACTGGCGCATCCACTCGGAATTGGACCAGTTATGGTGATGAAGTCAGTGCACCCAATTTACAGAATTGGCAGCGCAATTTGATAAGTGATCCCCAAACCAGTGGTGGCCTCTTAATTGCTTGTTCTCCAGCAATCGAAAACACAGTCTTAACTCTCTTGAACAAGCAAGGATTCTCCCAAGCGCAAAAGATCGGCAGCTTTATTGCTGGCAGTGGTTTATCTGTAAAGACTTGATTTGCTTTCGAAAGACTAGGGAAAGCACTGAGCTTTTCTTATTGCTTTGCAATAAATTGTCATCAATTTGTCATACTCGCAAGCCGAAATGGCATTTCATACTGAAATTTATTACAAATTATTGAGACCTTAATTTAAAAGCGTTATATTGGCTGAGCAGTACTGCAGTTTTACTTAATTTAAATTAGGAGAAACACATGAAGTTAGTTACAACATTAGTAGCATTGACCCTCGTTTCTGGCGTTGCTTTGGCAGCTAACAAGCTCGATAAAAACGGCGATGGCAAAATCACTAAATCTGAAGTAATGGCTTGCGACACCTCTGGTGACAAGATTATTTCTAAAGACGAAGCTAAAGCTTGCGGTATGACCGATGAGCAGTTCAAACAGTACGATAAAAACTTAGACGGTAGCATCGCTGCTAATGAGTTGACTATTCCTGACTAATTAGTCCAGTTTTAATGCTTATGCGCCCATTGGGGCGTATAAGCATCTCCACCTGATTCATTTCAATAGTATTTTCAAGCTTTAACGATTAGCAACCCCTTAATTTAGGGCTAAGCTGCTGTTTTTGCTGCTTTTGGTAGAATCGCAGTGATTATGAAAACTATCAGAAGTCACCTGTGATATCTCAAGCGCTCCTTCGCCGGGTCACACTGGGGATATTGTCCTTAGCGCTGATAAACCAAACTACTTTGGTTTTGGCTCAATTGCCAGATGCGGGTGCTTTGCAACAAGATTTGCAACAACAGTTGCCTTTGCCTTCAGCTGCACCATTGCCCGATGCGGTATTACCGAATAAATTTAACCCTGCCGACCCAAAATCGGGCGCCGTCACTTTTGTTGTAAAGGGCTTTGTGATTCAGGGTGGCTTAAGTGAATCCGCTGATAAAGTACAAGAGGCTCTGGCTGATTGGGTTGGTAAGCGCGTTAGTTTTAAAGAATTACAGGACGCTTGCGATGTTGTAGTCGACTTCTATCGAAATGATGGTTACATCGTTCAGGCAGTGATCCCCCCTCAAAAAGTAGTGAACGGGCAAGTCAAGATTCTGATTACCGAGGCCATCATCGGCCAAATTTTTGTAGATACTCCTGAAGGCGATACTGCTTTTTCGAAAGATAAGGCAGCCCAGTACATCACGTATGCCAATAAACCTGGTCAAGTTCTGAATAACGATGACCTCGAGCAGGCGCTCATTATTCTGAACGAGGTGCCTGGAGTCATTGCAAAAAGTGAACTTGAAAAGGGTGAAAAAGATGGTGAGACCAATATTCGGGTCAACGTTACCCAGCCACCCCAAATGTGGGACGCTAAGTTAGAGGCTAATAACTACGGTAGCAGAACGACAGGTCAAGGCCAAGGCGTGGTCACGACCGACTTCTTAGAACCTTTTGGTATTGGCGACATTATTACGGCCAACGGTATTTTTGCTCAGGGTTCGCAATATGGTCAGTTGGGTTACGCATTGCCACTAATGCCTAATGGATTGCGTTTTGGCTACAACACCACCTACCTCAATTACCGCAATGTTAGTAACTATGTCACCAATGGTAACTACGGTAATGCAGTGACTAATGGTGTGAACTTGGCGTATCCAGTGTGGCGTAGTCAAAGAACCAATCTCAATGCGACCGTCAATTATGACTATAAGACCTACCTTAATAGAATGATTTCAGATGATTCGATTGCCAGCCAATATGTCATTCGCAATACCTACGCTGGTTTGGTTGGTAATCATGCCGACAATATATTCGGTGGCGGCATCACCAATGCCGGGGTCACCGTGACTTATGGTCATTTAGATATTTCTCCAAGTAGCCCATCTACTTACAGCACGATTAATGGGATGCAATATACGCCTTCCACCTTTGCGAAGTTCAACTTCAACGTCAACCGCAATCAACAATTAGCCAATGACGGTGATACCACTTTGTACTTATCCGTTCAGGGTCAACTCGCTTCTGGCAACCTCAATTCAGCTGAACAATTTTATTTGGGTGGCCCAACTGCGGTGAGGGCATATCCAGTTGCTCAGTCTCCTGGTGCGCAGGGTGGAATTGGAACAGTCGAGTTGCGTCACAATTGGACAGAGACCTTTCACATTACGGCATTTTTTGACGGTGGTCTGGTTCAGCAGTACAAAGACATTAATACCTACTACGCGCTCAAAGGCCTAACCAATGCCAACAATACCTATTCACTCATGGGTGCAGGTCTTGGCGCAACTTGGGAATACGAGCAGTGGAATTTTGGCGGCATCATTGCTTGGAAAGTGGGCGGCAATCCTCTGTACAACAACTCCGGTCAGGCGGTTAACGTTGAGTCACTGAACACGCAACCCCGTCTTTGGGTAACTGCAAGTTACCAACTATAAATCCGTTGAAATGGAGCTAAAGTCACTCCACATCAGTGATTATTTTAGGGATTTTTAGGGAGAAATTGAGCGCTAGTTGATCGTCCAAAATAAGGGCAATCGATATCCAAAATCACCTGAAAAATGCCTATTTCTCAAATAAGCTCAAAAAATCTCAAAAATACTTATAAAAAGTATAGAAAAATGACGGTCCGCGATTGAAAAAACTGGGAATTTTGATAGACTGAACGACCCTGAGTAGATGAGGTTTGTTTGATTCCCAAGACGATGGAAAGGTCGCTCCTTTCCTCTAATCATCCGGAAAAACAGTTTGATGTAAAACTGCCAATGGCAGGCAAGGCTTTTGCGCTTGTCTGCCTTTTTGCGCTTTCTACTCAGTTCGCTGTAGCGCAAAATAAAATTGCAGTTAACGCTTTGCCTACAGGGGGCAAAGTGGTTGCAGGTGCTGCAACAATTTCATCGACTTCTACGGCAACCTCAGCCACGATGAACATCAATCAAACCTCACAGCGGGCAGTGATTAATTGGCAGACCTTTAACGTCGGCAAAAACGCCACGGTCAATTTCAATCAGCCTAACAGTAATTCAGTCACACTGAACCGTGTTGTTTCAGCAACTCCTTCCATGATTCAGGGTGCAGTTAACGCTAATGGCCAAGTGATTTTGGTCAATCCCAATGGCGTGACCTTTGGAAAAGGTGCTGAGGTGAATGCGGCAGGTGTGGTTGCGAGTACGTTAAATATTTCCAATCAAGACTTTATGAATGGAAAAAATGTTTACTCAGGCAATGGCGAAGGAAAAATTGTCAACAAAGGAACGATTACGGCAACTGATCCCAATGGCTACATTGCATTATTAGCTCCAGAAATTCGTAATCAAGGTTATTTGATCGCCAGAATGGGACCTAGTAGTTCAGTTGCCTTGGCCAGCGGTGAAAAAATTTCATTGGATTTTCGGGGAACTCAGCTAATTGGGGTATCGATCGATAAAGCAGCTTACAAAGCACTGATTGAAAACAAGCGCATTATCGAAACCAATGGCGGTTTAATCGTCGTTGCTGCAGGTACTGCTCGTGAACTCATGTCTTCCGTGATTCAAAATACAGGTCGTATTTCCGCAAATGCCATTGTGGATAACGGTGGTGTGATCGAGTTAGTGGCCGATAACGTCACTAATTCTGGAACCATTTCCGCTAATGGTGGCACCAACGGAGTTGGTGGTCAGGTCAATATCGTTGGCAACAACATCACTTTGGCAGCCAATTCCAAAACTACGGCAACGGGTAACGAGGGTGGTGGCTCGATTCAGGTGGGTGTTGGTAAGACCATGGCAACGAATACCACCCCAGTAAGTGCCGTTACAGGCAATACCAATACTCTGGCAGCGCCACAAACTGCCGCCCAAATCTTGGCAAGCAATACTCAGGGTGTTGGTAATCAGGCGCAAACGGTTAACGTCGAGCAGGGCGCGTTGGTAGATGCTTCCGCTATTAATAGTGGTAACGGTGGTGCAATCGTGATTTGGTCACAAGTCAAAACCTCGGTCAATGGCATTCTCAAGGCCGTTGGCGGCTACCTCAATGGCAATGGTGGCCTTGTCGAAACCAGCTCCGCCGGACTCGTTTCCCTTGGTAAGAGCCTGTCTATTAATACCAGCTCCACCAAAGGTAATGCCGGCTTGTGGTACGTAGACCCAATTGACTTGACCATCGATGGGGCAAGTTCAGCGGTGATTTCTGCTGCTCTGGTCAATAACAACGTCAGCATTACCGTGGCTGGCAACGTCTGCCCAAGTTTGGGCAGCTGCACCCAGAATGGTTCAGGCAATTTGACCATCGCTAACGGGGCTGACATCATTAAGCAGTCTGGCAGTTTGACGACTTTGACCCTAACCGCTTCGGGCATCTTTAACCTCAATGCCAATATCTCAGGCCAAAATCTGGATGTCATTATTAATAGCTCGATTGCCTACCTCAATGCCGGCAGCACGATTACCGCGAATCAGGTCACGGTTCAGGCTCAGACAATCTATAGTTATGGCAACATCAATAGCGGCAGCCTATCGAACTTGGGCTCCGCAATCCAGCTCTTAGGGAGTGCTCTATATATAAGTGGTAATTTGACGGTAGGGGCTAATTTGGCCAATTCCAGCAATTCCACAAATTCCAATAGCAATACGGTTAGCTACAACGGCACCCTGATTCGTCATGAGGATTTGCCAACTTACCTGCTTGCAGCTAACCAAACCACCCTCAATTTGGATCAGGTTTATGGCACTACGGCAGCAAACCAGTCCAGCTTTATAACGGCAGTGAATAACCAAATTACCCTAACAGGGACACAGTCGATCAGCATTGCTGCAACTGCACAGTTGCTAGCTAATGGCACAACCGGGGGTGTAATTATGGCAACCGCCCCCCAAATTAACTTTGTTACCAGCAGCAATTCCAGCCCAAGTTCAGGCTCCCAATCTATTCAGGGGAACGGTAGTTTGATCCAGGCTAATGGCAATAATGGCCCTGGCGGTACCATCTCATTGACAGCTGCAAACGACTTTAATATCAATTCAGCAACGATTTCAGCCAGTGGTTCGACTGACGGCGGAAGCATTCACCTCATCTCCAGTAGTGGAAATCTGCTACTGGCCAACTCCCTAATCCAGACTAATGGTGGAACAGGGCGGGGTGGAAGCTTGGGAGTATCCGGTGCCAACAGCACCACTATTAATAGCTCAACTCTAGAAGCCACCGGATTTAGTAAAGGTGGCTCCGTCATGGTGGGCTACGACTCAGCAGGGAAATCCATCCCATTCTCACAGTCCACCACCATCGATGCCGCAACCATTCTTAATGCCAACCAGACTGATGCCACTAACACCACCGGTGGCGGTCTCATCGAAACCTCAGGCGGAACCCTCACCCAATTAGCCTCCATTAATGCCGGTCGGGGTGGTATGTGGCTGCTTGATCCGTATTCTTACACTATTGATGCAGCAGCAGCATCATTAATTGATCAAGTTTTAAATAATCAAATTTCAGTCACGATTTCGACTTCTGCTGCATCCTCAAGCCCGGATCTTTCCTCTAATCAAGCATACGGCATTCAGCCTGTAAGGTCGTCGGGAACCGCAGGAACAATTACCATTATTTCCGACATTATCATGTCGCCCCAAAATGGGGGTGCTCCATCTATCTTGACCTTAGATGCTGGTGGCCAAAATATTTACCTTAGTGCAAATATCAGCACGACTGGTGGAGCAACTTTTAATGGACCTGTCATTTTGGCCGCGGGCGCAGTTGTTAATCTAAGCTCTAAATCTGGCTCATTCACCTTTAATTATTCTTTAGACTCTGCTACACCAAGCAATTTGGCTCAATTAGTCATTAATACTGGTGGATACGCTATTTTTAAAGGCAATGTGGGTGGGAATGTTAGTTTGACAAATCTGAGTGTGACTGCTGGAGGCATTAATATTTACGGCAATATTTTTGTTTTTGGACAGCCAGCTCTAACAGGTACATCAGCCTCAATCTTACTAAGTGGCCCAGTCAGTCTTTACGGCACCTCTAATATTAATGCTGGCCGAGGAGATGTTCTGATACTGGATTCCGTGACGAGCGGGTATGGGGTGAGTTCTCCGACCAACCTATTTGTTCAAGCTGGACTAAACGGTAGCACTTCCAGTCAAATCTATTTTGGTAATACCATTACTATCACCGGGATTTTGAGTGCTACTGCTGGCACCATTTATTTAGGTAGTAGCGTTACTACCTCAGGCTCGCAAACCTATACTGGCAACCTTGATGTGTTGACCCCTAGCACTCAAATCATTACTAATGGGGGAGATTTAAGTATTACTGGAGTTCTCAGCGGCTCGTATTTAGCGAATAGTCCAATCTTTCTTTACACCAATGGCTATTATTACGACAGTATCAGCAATCAAACCCATCAACTGTATATTGGGCAAACCGTTAATTTAGTTGGCGGGGCATTAACTTATATAAGCGGAACTGCAAGCCAAACTTCCTATTCTTGGACTCCAAAATATGATGCAGTTGGCTCAGTGCTAGCAGTCGGTGGTGGCTCTGGAGGCAATAGTGGATCTGTTGGTGGCGTTGGCGGTAATGGTGGATCAGTAGTTACAAATCGCATGGTGGAATTTGCACCAAACTCTACTTATACCTTGAATGTTGGTTTTGGTGGAAATGGCGGCGCTTCCTATGGAAGTAATGGTGGAGACACAACGATCAGCCTAGGTAGTACAAACTGGATTACTGCAAGTGGCGGCTATTGTTGCAGTAGTGCAGGTAATGGTGGGGCAAATCAACCCATTGCTAATCCTCCATATGGATATGTACCTGGCAGCGGTGTTCAGGCTTTTGGATTGGTTGGCTTGGCCAACTCTACTGGAGTAGTTCCTGGTTTTACTAGTACTTCTGCTTACTACTCTGGAAGTACCCAATACACCACAGTCAACAATGGGGGTAATGGAACTTATTTTGGCTCTGGTGGAAGCTATGGCAGCACCAGCAGTAATTTAGCAGGTTTACCGGGTGATACTAATACTGGTATGGGCGGCGGCGGCGGAGCCCATTTAGCCAATGGGATGTTAAGTGCAGGCGGTGCAGGTGGCAGTGGAGTGTTGATGTTTAATCAAGTCACAAGCGCTGCCACTGACCTAACAATTAGTACTGGTGTCGGAAAGGTTACCATCAATGGAGTAAATGGCTCTAGCCATGGAACCATTGATGGTTACTCAGGAAACACGGGGAGCAGTTTAAATAGTCTAGCCATTTCTTCTGGTAATTCAGCTAGTAGGATCAATGGATCAATTACGGGAGGGATTGACTTAACGTACTCAGGTTTGCAATCTAATGGAACCTATGGTTCTTTAACCTTATTTGGAAATAACACCTACAGCGGAAATACCAATGTACTCAATGGGTACTTAATTGCTGGCTCAGAATCATCTCTAGTAACAAAGGGCTACTCAAATATTAATGTTTCCAATGGCAATGCAACCCTAGACCTAAATGGTTTTTCTTTAGCCAATATCGTTGTGATAAGTATTATGGGTAAAGGGGTTAATGACCAGGGCGCTTTAATTAATTCAAATACAAATTCAACAGCCTCATTTGATGGAAAACTATATTCAGGCCTGCCTGCTTATATTGGTGGTCCAGGAAGTATTTTAATTAAAGGGCAAGTTCAAGCCGTCTTCGGAATTGCTTTTGTGAATGGCGCTTCAGTTGCTGCAACCAATCCAAATAATCTTGACTTAACTATTGCGGGCTTGAATGCTGGGACAATTTCCTTAGCAACTGGCGGCGTCTTTACAGTGGGAACGGTTGGGTCTCTCTCTGGATTTACTGGAACACCAACAGGAAGTATTAATTTATATGCTCCTGGTAATGGCATCTTAATTAATCAGTCCATTATTGCTAAGAGTATCTACATATACGGTAACGGAACTTTTGTAAATCCTGGAAATATCGGCGTAGAAATTGAATCCGCCACTCTTCATGCTACAACCGGTGGAATAACAATTTATGGTGTAGGTACCTACACTAGTGCAGGCATTATGATTGGCGGCTCATCAGTTTTGATAACGGATGTGGGAAGTATTTCCCTTTCTGGACTTGCGCCTAGATTGGGAATTGTATTTGGTGGCTTTGGAGGTAGCGGTGGCCGCTCACCTACTGGGGCAACTACAACTTCACCTCTCACCTTGGATTCGGCTCAAGACATTACGCTTGCTGGCTATGCCTCTATGTCAAGTGGCTCCCCTAATATTTTTGGTATTAGCTTAAATAGCGCCCTCCCTGGGGGCACGCCTCAATACTCACTATTAAAAGCCTCAGGTAACATCACGCTTGCAGGTAGTACCCCTAACTGCGCATGTTTCGGTGTAGGTGATTTTGGTGCCGCCATCTCTGTTCAAAACACTCCTATAAGTGCAGGTAGTCAAATTACCTTTGAGGGAGCTGGCACTCAATTAATTTCATGGGCAATGACTGGAGCTATTAATGGTTCACAGGGCGGCCTCCCTGTAAGTGGCTCACTCGCTGTAGCAAGCGCAGTACCTTTCACCGCTGCCAATCCCTCATTTGCTGATGGTTATCAACAAGCTTACGGCGTATACCTTAGTAACAGTATGGCCGTGACCTACGGAGGTAAAACTTATTACAACACCACTGCAGTAGGCCAGATTGCAATTTATGGAAGCTCTTATTCCGGGCTAGGTTTTAGTGGTGACTCTGACATTACCTCAACAACAGGATCATTGACGATTTGGACTAATGGCGATGGTAATGCCAATACTGGCGGCATTTACATTGGAGGCACTATCTATAAGCAGGGCGCTGAGGCGGCACCAATCTATATTGCTAGTACCTCTAATGTTTCTGTAGGCAATATTAACGATACAGCAAGTGCGCCGATTCAAATTACGGGTGGCTACGGAATTGCAGCAGGGGATACTTCGGGTGGAACAATTACCCATTTGGGAACTATTAGCGCTAGAGGCCCTGTCGAGTTATCAATGGCTTCAGCTCCAACGAATACGTGTACGGTTAGCTCTTGCCCAATCGCGGGAGCCGTTGGTATTACTAGTGCAAATGCAAACATTGCTACCAACATTCTGTATGGTGTAGATGGGGGCATCTTTACCACGACGCCAAGCGGCTATACCGGCGGCAACTTTATAGAGTATAGGCAGTTGCCCGCCGTGACTTATAACGTTACCTTAGCAAATAACTACCAAGCAGTCTATGGCACAGCTTATAACTCATCAGATGCTAATGCTTGGTTACTTTCTAATGCTAATGTCACCTTGAGTGGAACAGCATTTGGATATATTCAAAGTGCTGCTGCTGCTAACTTACGCTTTAGTAGCTCAATCTATGGCAGTCTGAGTTCTAATACTGCACAAAATGCAACCCCCATGACTTCTAGTAGTTTGTTTTCTACTGATCATGCCTTGATAAATCTTTCGGGGTCACCAACGTATACGATACTCCCTGCGCCATTAGGTATCTCAGTAACTGGCGTCTATAACGGCACTACCACCTTTACACCAACCAGTTTTACCTTAGCTAACCCCTTAGCATATTCAGATACGCTCAGCTCTCTGAGTAGCGCTACTTTTGCTTTTGGAACGGTATTGAATCCCAATAATTATGTGACATCCATAACACCTGGTGGCTCAAGCACTATCAATATGAGTAATTACACCCTGAACGCCTTGGGCCGTAATGCCAGCTCAGGCTCCTTGCAAAATATTGCCACTGTGACTCCCGCAACCTTGACGGTAAGCCCTACTGCAGTGGTGACTCCTAAGTTCTACGATGGTAATGTCACAGCCACTATTACAGGGGCAGCTTTGGTTGGGGTCGTTGCTGCAGATCAGGCCAATGCAGTTGGCAATGGGGGAGTGCAACAGGTCACGCTGACAATGAATGCAGGATCTTTTGCTAGTCAGAATGCGGGCAATGGCATTGCTGTTACTCCAGTTGGTGCTTTAACTGGTAATTCAGCAAGTAACTACAACCTAGTATTGCCTACCAATTTAACCGGCAACATTTTGCCTAAGCCTCTCAATCTATCTGCAACAAAGGTATACGATGGCACTACCAGTCTCAATGGCGCCATTAACTTTAATGGCTCACTGGTTGGTACTGAAACTCTTGGTTATGTTGCCAATGCAAGCAGTCTCAATGCGAGCACCAATCTGTATATCTCGTCATTGACCTTGTCCAATGGTGCTAATGGTGGTTTAGTAAGCAACTACCTCATGCCAACACTAACCAGTCGCTACACCTATAACAACGTTAGTATTACACCAGCACCTTTGGGTATCTCTGTTACTGGAACCTATAACGGTAGCACTGTGATCTCACCATTATTCAATGTTTATGGCTTAGCTCCCGGAGATAGCATCAGCTCAATTAGTAGTGCAACTTTGGCCTTTAAGGATGTGAGCCAAAATGCCAGCAACTTCGTCAGAAGCATAGTAGTGACTACGGGTAACTTTAACTCAAGCAATTATGCTTTGAATCCCATTTGGAATAACACGCCAAACAGTAATCTAAACAATACTGCTAGCTTGAACCCAATGAACGTTAGCCTGATTAATACAACGGCGGCGAATAAGGTCTACGATGGTACTGCTGCAGCAAATATTAGCGCAGCATTAGCTGGTGTTGTTAGTGGCGATAGTGTTACCTTGCAAATGAGCGGTAATTTTGTAAGCACAAACGTTGGCACCCACATTACAGTTAATCCAACTGGAACCTTAACGGGGCCACAAGCTTCTAACTACAACTTACTGAACTATGTACCGGGTGGTCTGTATGCCAATATCACACCCTCACCCTTAGGTATTTCGATCTCAGTTACTTATAACGGCAACACCACCTTTACAAACCCCAATTTTGGCGCTGCAGGGATGGTGAATGGTGAGACTATTACTAGCCTAGGGCAGGTAACTCTTGCCAATGCCAATGTGAGTGCGAACGGATCAAACTACGTAACGTCGTATACCATTAGCGGCGGAACTGCGTCTGCTAGCAACTATATTATTAACCCTGGATATTACGGTACGCCGGGTCCAACCAATAATATGGCGACCATTAATGCCAGGGTGTTAACCGTATCCGCATCTAAAGTCTACGACGGCACTACTTCATTGGCTGGTGCGGTGACTCTGGGCAATTTGGTCACGGGTCAAACCTTGAATTACACAGCGGTTGGATTTAGCCCCAATGTCGGTACCGCAGGTAACTACATTAATAGCCTGACGATTAGCGATGGTAGCGGCGGCGGTTTGGCAAGTAACTATACAACGCTCCCAACTTCTGCAGTAACTGCGCCGCTCACCATTACACCTAAGCCAATTAGTTTGGTGGGATACAAGGTTTACGATGGCACCACTAGCATGAATGGATCGATCACGATTTCTGGTTTAGTAAGTGGGGAAGCTCTTAACTATACTGCGAGTGCTAATAGCCCTAATGTAGTTGGCACCACTTACATTAGCGCAATCTCTTTATCCGATAGCGCTAATGGCTTAGCAAGCAACTATTCTTTACCCTCTCTAAGCGGAACCTCTGGCAGTAATATCGCTACGATTACTCCCAAAGCGGTTAACTTGTCTGCGAGTAAGGTCTATGACGGCACGGTTGATCTGACTGGCGCTGTAACGATCAATGGTTTGGTTGCTGGGCAAACTCTCGCTTATAGCGGAGCTACTGCAAATAGCGCTAACGTTAATACTGTTTCAAATACAGGCGCCACTTACATTAATGCGATCACATTGGCAAATGCCACTGATGGATCAGGTGGTATTGCAAGCAACTATCTAGCTCCAAGCTTATTGGGCCAAAACACGTTTAATAATGCGGCGGTAACCCCTAAATTGCTGACCTTTAATGTTGGTGCGGTCAGTAAAGTTTATGATGGAACAACTACGATTACGAATCCGATTACGTTTGGTGGTTTGATAGGTAATCAAACCTTAAGTTACTCTAGTGCAAATGCTTATAGCGCACTGGTTTCAACGGCAAACAACTTCATCTCTTCGATTACGTTGACCAATGGTAGTAATGGCGGCATTGTTACTAACTATGCTTTGCCTCCCCTCAATGCAACCAATGCACCCATCACAATCACTACTAGACCGCTCGTAATCACGGTTAGCGCTCAAAGTAAAGTTTATGGCGATGGTATTGCAACTACTAGCAATAGCACAGATGGTACAAATACTGGCACTCAGAACGTGACCTATACCAATGGTGTAGCGACCGCTTCTTACCAAGGTTTCCAAGTTAGCGGATTGGTTACAGGGGATAGTGTCACCACGGTTACTCTTACTAGTGCAGGCGCTGCTTTAACGGCAAATGCTGCTAGTGGAACCAGTGCATATCCTATTACTGCAAGTAATGCAGTCGGAATGGGATTAAACAACTACAGCATTCAATATGTGAATAATGCGTATTCTGTAATGACGGTAACGCCAAGACCACTGTATGTCACAGTCGGTAATGCTACGATGGCTTATGGCTCTACCGTATTGCCGAATTTCACCTCAACGGTAACGGGTTTAGTCAATGGCGATCAGGCGGCAGCGAACTTGAGTACTACCGCAACAATTTATAACGGTGCCGCTGGCTCAGGCTCTAACGTTGGTACTTACGCCATTACAGCAGCTACTAGTAATAATGCCAATTACACCGTTGTGCCTACTAATGGCACATTAACCGTCACTCCAGTCAATCTCACGATTACAGCCAATACGCAAGGTGGCCCTGGCAGCCCGATTTTATACGGAACACCAACCGTCTTGAGCCAAAGCTCAAGCGCCTTGACTGCAAGCGGTTTGGTTAATGGCGACTTTGTCTCAGGTGCAACGATTACATTTAATAACGGTCAAACTAACAGCCAGACAGTGGCAGGAACAACGTCCGCAGGTACTTATAACGGTGCTCTTAACATTAGTGCTGCCACAGGCTCTGGTCTAACTAACTATGTCATTAACTACCAACCTGGTAATTTAATCATTGGTAAAGCCTTGTTAACTGTGACGGCCGCGAATGATGCTAAGTTACAAGGACAAGCTGATAACGTTGGTATTTATAACGGTTTGATTTATTCCGGATTTAAGAACGGTGACGGTCCAACCTCAGTTGATCAAACCAATTTGTTGATTACTCGGAGTAATGGAGTGGTAGAGACAGTCGGTAATTATGCTGGTGTCTTACAGGTAAGCGGCCTTTCCGCAGCCAACTACAGCATCAGTTATGGAAGCGGTAATTACACTATCGTTGGTCCAGGGCAGCTATTGGTCAAGTTAGCTCCAGCATTAACTCAATATGGCTCAACGATTACTTACGGAACGCCGAGCGCATCCTATATTCCTATTTCAATTTTTAATCCTGGAGCAGCTTCGGCAGTTGTATTGACTGCTTCTATTAATCCATCGTCACCTAACGTTGTTAACGTGACGGATGGTACTCCAGGTAATACTATTGCGGTTCCCTTGACAGTGGCTAATTCTGTCAATAGTACTTCGGGCAATTTAGCGGTTGGAGCCTATAACCTCAGCTCTACACCCCAAACGGTAAATGTGTCAGGGACAACCTTCCAATTTACAAGTGCTGCCACTGTGGGTGGACTAACCGTTACTCCTAAAGCAATCAGCTTTGCTGACCTAAATTTTGCAACCGTGACAAAGGTGTATGACGGTAGCTCTAGCCTGAGTAATTTAAGTATTAACCCAAATCCAGGTGTATTAAAAACTGGTGACCTTGTCAGCATGATTGGCAGTGGTAGTTACACAGATAAGAATGTTGGTACTGGAAAAACCTATACTGCTGGGGTAGTTTTGAATGGTGCTGATGCTAGCAACTATGTGTTAACTGGTGGTGGCATCTATATTGCTGATGGCCAAACGATCGATGGCCATGGCGCTGCGAATGGCATTATTACCCAGCTCAATTCAGTGACCTATGTTGGATCTGCGGCCGGCGGAGCTTGGTCTGATCCAAATAGCTGGAGAGTGACGACGGGAACGACGCTCGGTGCCATTCCTGATTTGGCAAACGTAGCCAATGTTGTAATTGGAGCAGGCAATACAGTGATTTATGACTCTGGCGTTCAGGGCCCAGTTCAGACTGCTGTGGCTAACTCCGGAAACATCAATTTCAGCCCAACATCCCCTCTGAATGTTCAGATGAATATTGCGGGTAGTGGAACTATTACTATCGGTGGAAGTGCCATCGTTACTTTGAGTGGAAATAATAGTTACGCTGGTAATACCATCATTAATAATGGTGCAAGCTTAATCGCTGGAAGTACAAATGCCTTGGGTGCAGGCAACTTACAAGGCAGCGGGGGATCATTCGGGGTTAAAGCGGGAGTTGTCCTACCGGTTATTACTGCAACAGGTAGCTTGAATTTAATTTCAGATATTACGACAAGCGGCAATCAGACATATAACAACGTCATTATTGCTACGCCTCCTAGCAATGGAGCTAGCACTTCAGTCACTACCTTGACTTCGCAATTGGGCAATATTATTTTTGGCGGCACCTTGGACGGCAGCGTTTCAAAAACAAATTCCTTATTAGTATTGACTCCTAATGGATCGACGACTTTTAGCAAGAGCGTTGGTTCTATCATGCCTCTGAATGTCCTCGAGGTTGACTCCTTGACAACTAATATTAATGCTGATATTTTGACCAGTAATCAGCAGAATTATTGTGGAGTGACAGGTTGCTATGCCACCTTAACTCCCACCCAAATTTCTAATAACTACTGCACAAGTAATGATTGCTATAGCCATAACCTAGCCACTTTATCGTATGATCTTTTGGCAGGCGGAACTGGTGGCAGCGCTTCTTATGCACTGGTTCCCAATAGTGGACAAGTCGTCATTGGCGACAATGGGACCGTTGGTTTCTTATATGGCACTTATAGATCCGACTCCTTAGGGGTTGGCGTCACACCTGCAGCCTTGTTCCAAAATAACACGATTTATGCAAGAACTCTGATCTCGATGGACCCTCTGGTGAATCTGGGCGGCGCTGTCAATGACGCATCTCCGAATGCAATTCATACATTGCAAGTAGCGGCCATCAAGGTGCAAAACGCAAATTCGCCTAGCATTCAATATGGCGGTTCGATTGGTCGAGTCAACCCTTTATATAGCCTGAACACTCTGACTGAGACAATCATCTCTAACGTTGCTGCTTTAGATGGTTCTACAAAGGTCGGTAATGGTATTACGATTACTACTCAGTCAAGCATGAGCTATGCATCAAAGACAATTACTGCTGAAAATGCAAACTTTGTTACTGTTGATAAAACAGCCTCTATCAGTTTCATCTATCCACCAAACACTGGATCCTTCTCTGATGTTGGGGGTAGTATTCACTCGAACTATGTTTACAGCAATGGCTCACTCATTCGAAGCTTAGCTGGCGTAACCTTTGTAACAGCGTTGAGCGGAGGTATTCCTGCGCCAAATGTTGCAACCCCAACTTTGGCCCCCACTAGAAATAGCTTTATCTTGGCTGCGGTTACTGAACAAACTCGCATTAACCACAAGTACGACGTAGATGCCAGCGTGGATGTCGGTGAAATTGAGACCGATTCTGGTCCGGCTGCTAACGATGACCAGGCGGATGAGAAGAAAAAGAACCAGGCGAAGAAGGCAGCCCAATAAATAGGGCCGTCATCATTTATAGATTACATTAGCATTTATGAGTCAATCCTTACTTCAATCTACTTACGTCAACCCCTTTCTGAATGGGGGGCCAAAGGAGCCATTTAAGTATTTCTGGAAAATACTGGGCTTAGTCGTTCTCGCCCACATCCTCGTTTGGCTGATTGCTGAATTTGGCCTGCCAGATTTTAGGATTAAGAAGAAGGCCGACATTACCGTAGAGCTCAGTTCAGCCCCAGTAAGCTCTCAATCCGTGCCCCAGCCCCAACAGCAGACTAAGCCCGTCAAGGTTCAAGAAAAGTCACCGGACGCTACTGAAAAAGCCAAGCCACAACAGCCCCAGCAAGCAGCACCTGCGCCTAGCAACAATGTAGATAGCGTTCAAACTGCGGATGCTGATTACAAGGCTGCCTACCTCAATAACCCAAAGCCACCATACCCAAGTTTTGCGTTCCAGAATCGTCAAGAGGGTAAGGTAGTCTTGCGAGTTCATGTGCTCCCAACGGGTGAGGTGGATGACGTTCAGTTAGCCCAAACCAGTGGCTATGATTCTCTGGATAACTCGGCATTAAATACTGTCAAACAATGGAAGTTTGTTCCTGCTAAAAAGGATGGCAAGATCATTGACCAGTGGGTCAGGGTCCCGATTAATTTTGCATTAAAGAACCGCTAACAAGGAAGAGGTGAGGTATGGAATTATCAGTCGTCAGTGGAGTGCTACTCGTTTTGATCGCGATGTCGATTCTGACTTGGACTATTGCATTTATTAAGTTCCGTAATTTTGGTCGGGCAGACAAGCAATCGGCAAGCTTTCAGAAAGCGTTTTGGGATGCGCGCGATTGGAGTGCTGGACAAAAGGTTGCCGATGATGCCCAAGGTGATTTAGCGACTCTCGCTAAATCAGGCTATACCGAATACGACGCATTTATGAAGAACCCAGTCAGTCTGCGCTTTATTGGTGAGCCTGCTGAAGTTCTTCAGCAGCCAATGCGTCGTACTTTGGCAAACATTATTCGTCATCACGAACATGGTCTCTCGGAATTAGCCACGGTTGGTTCAATCTCCCCATTCGTAGGACTCTTTGGTACGGTGTGGGGCATTATGCATGCGCTCGAGAGTATTAGTAAGAGCGGTGCAGCCAGTATCGATGTGGTTGCCGGCCCTATTGGTGAAGCGTTGATTTCAACAGCGATTGGTATTGCAACAGCGATTCCGGCGGTGCTGTTCTATAACTATTTCTTGCGCCGTTTGAAACTGCAGAATATGGATATGGAAGCTTTTCTAGAGTCTTTCCTACGCTTGGCTTCTCATCAAATTGATCAGAAGTAATTAGGAGTTCATCATGCAAATGAATAAAAACGAAGGCGGCATGGGGTCAATGGCCGAGATTAACGTCACCCCACTCGTGGACGTGATGTTGGTGCTCTTGGTGGTCTTCATCTTGACCGCGCCACTGATCGTTCCCCAGTCCATGAAAGTCAACCTGCCAAAAACGCAAGCAGTGACTCTACAAGAAAAGAATAAAAAAATGGAGTTGGTCATTGAGTCTAGTGGTGCGTTGACTTTAGATGGCAAGCAAGTCAGTGATAAAGAGCTAGAGCGGGCGCTATCTGCTGCCTCTAGCAATCCTGAAGCAGCCTTAGCTATTCAGGCGGATAAGGGCGTGCCATATGGTCGCGTGGCTGAGATCATGGCGATTTCTCAAGGCGCTGGCGTAGTTAAACTCTCCTTTGTGACCTTAGCTGGTGGTGGAGCAAAATAATCATATTGCTGTCGCTCTATTTAGAAAGTTAGATTGATTTTGAAGATTCGTTTTTTCTTAATAGCTTTATTGGTTTCCAGTCTTGCATGGTCTGCCACCCCAAAAAAAGGGGATAAGACCAATAGTGTGGATCCGCAAGACTCCAAGGCAGATCTTGAGTTTGTGGCTTCTGCCGGTAACTATGCGATCACTAAAAATGCCTATGAGGAGAGTCTCAGAGCGGCAATAGCCAGCGGTCAAAAAGATACCCCTGAGCTGCGTCGCGCCGTCAAAGAGGAGCTCATCAATCGCGCCCTCATCGCTCAAGCGGCCGAAGCAGAAGGCTTAGCCGATGCTCCGGAATTCAAGGATAAGTTGGCACAAGCGCGCCAGAACTTATTAGTCCAAGCCTATATTGAAGAGTTCTTTCGCAAAGAGCCTATTACTGAAGAAGAGTTGCGCAATGAGTATGAGCGTCAGAAAAAACTCTTGGGCGAGGGCGGGGGTGCCACTCAGTATCAAGTGAGCCAAATTGTGGTTGCTAATGAATCTGAAGCCATCCTCTTGGTATCTCGCCTCGAGAAGGGGGAGTCTTTTTCAGGACTGGCCCGCCAATACTCGATTGATGCGAGTAAGAAAGATGGAGGTATGGTGGGTTGGGTCTCGCCAGGTCAGTTACCCAAAGCTCTTGCAGATCAGATTGTTTCGTATGGCAAGGGCGACTTCACCAAAACGCCTATTCAGGTTCAGACTGGCTGGTTGATTGTGAAAGTTGATGACAAGCGCAGCGGTAAGATTTTGTCTTATGACTCAGTACGTAAAGAATTAAGTAAATCACTCTCACAGCAATACATTAGTGAAATCATTCGGCGCCTGCGATCCACGGCCAAAGTTGTGCAGTAGCTTTTTATTTGCAGCCGAGCTGATCGGCCAGATCCAAAAAATTCTTGGCGTGGTAGTTAGTAAAGCTCTCTATCGCCAAATCATCCCGCATTACGCTTTTCCCAAACTCAAGGGGTCTTTCGACAAAGGCAGTTTGTAGTCCGCACTTGCTTGCTGAGAGCAGATCATCCTTGTGTGCCGCTACTAACATCACCTCTTCTGGTGTGACATCAAAAATGCTCGCGACGCCAAGATAGGTTTCTGGATCAGGTTTGTAATGTCGAAATACTTCCGCTGACAGAATGAGGTCCCAAGGTAGCCCAGCATTTTTCGCCATATTAGCAAGCAAACCTAAGTTGCCATTGGATAGAGTGACGATGGTGAATTTACTTTTCAGGCGAGACAGCCCTTCAATCGTATCTTCCCAAGGTAGGAGACGATGCCATACGAGATTGAGATGCTTTTTCTCGTCCTCGGATAAATGAGTGATAGCAAATTCTTTTAAGACGCTATCCAAAATCAATCTATGTAAGTCATCAATCTTGGTCCAGGGCAGTTCACCAGAGCGTACTCGAGCCATAGCAGGGCGATACCCGTTCCGCCAAGCAGTGGCAAATGCATCAGGATCAGCAGGAAGACCAATGCGTTTGACTTCAGCGGCAATGGAGCCATGCCAATCCACCACAGTACCGAAAACATCAAAAGCGAGGACTTTAGGTAGGGGTTTCATGCTTTGCTTAGTCTAGATGAATATTTGAAGCCTTGACAACTTGGCGCCAACGAATCACTTCTTGGTTAACAAATTTGCCAAACTCTACTCGTGACATCTTAGGTGCGCTTGCGCCCATGGCAGCCCAACGCTCTTTGATTTCATCAGAATTGAGGGCCTGCTGAACAGCAGCTGCCATCTTATCGAGGATTACAGGGTTAGTCCCTTTAATGCCCCAGAGAGCATACCAACTGGCTACGTTGTAATTGGGTAGTCCTGCTTCAGCGGCGGTAGGGATATCTGGAAAACCTTCAACCCTTTTAGGTGCTGCAACCGCGACCGCAATGATTTGACCATTTTTGATGAAGGGTCCTGCAGCTGCCAGGGTATCAAACATCATATCGAGCTGACCCGCAACCAAATCTTGCAGGGCAGGCCCAGCCCCCCGATAAGGCACATGGGTGATGTCAGTCTTGGTTAATTGTTTAAAAAGTTCACCTGCTAAATGTTGAGAGGTGCCATTGCCTGCTGAACCGTAGTTATATTTACCGGGATTCTTCTGAATGATTGCAATGATGGTTTTGAGATCGGTAGTACCAAACTTATTAGGATTGATCACAATGACCTGCGGTACGCTACCTAAAACGGCAATCGGCTCAAAATCTTTGGTGATGTCATAACTAAGATTAGGGTAAAGAGATTGCGCAATGGTATGGTGAACTGCGCCACCAAACCAGGTGTACCCATCGGGCGTCATTTTGGCTGCAATAGCAGCGCCCAATGTACCTCCTGCACCGCTCTTATTATCGACAATGACCGCATCACCTAGTTGAGTAGTGAGCTGTTTAGCAATAGGTCTTGTAAAAGCATCTACTGCACCACCTGGCGCAAAGGGATTAATGATGACAATCGTTTTATTGGGTGCGGGCCAAGCTTCTGCTCCAATAGCTGGAGCCAGATAGAGAAAAGCCCCTGAAACGAAGAAGAGGGTAGAAAGTTTTTGTATTACTTTAAACATATTCAGCAACCTCAACCAGATTACCATCGGGATCGCGTAGATAGATTGAGCGAATAGGTCCTAATGCACCACGACGAGAAACAGGCCCTACATCAATTGCAATATTGGCTTGCTTCAAATGGGTAATGACTTCATCGAGAGGCACTTTACTAATGAGACAAAAATCGCCTGAGCCTAAGGTAGGTACTTTAGCTTTGGTTGGGGTTTCAGTAGCGCGATCTTGCAGGTTAATTTTTTGTTGACCAAAGAGCAGGGCATAGCGAGGTTGACCTTCAGGTCCCTTAAAGAACTCACGTTCAAAGCCAAACGCTTTTTCATAAAACTGGGTAGTAGTCTCAATATCATTCACAGTCAAAACAAGGTGATCAACTCGATCAATCAAGGTATTCAAAATTCGTCTCCTAAAAGGGGTATTAACGATTTGATCGTAATGGTTTTGGGCCAGCTTATCTTGGGTGCAAACCCTAGTTTATCGGGGTAGTCGCCATTTTTGGCTTATCCAAGTTCAAGTAAGGCAGGCTTGTCAGATTTAGTGGTTAAATGACATAAGAGGGATCACCTAGAAAATCCCAGCAAGACCATACTGGAGTCAAGACATGAGTGAGACGCATCGAATAGTGATTGTTGGCGGGGGTGCTGGTGGCCTAGAGCTCGCCACCAAGTTGGGCGATCGTTATGCCTCACGTCAAAGTGGCGGAAAAAAGGTCAGCGTGACCCTCATCGATCGCAACCGTACCCATATCTGGAAACCCAAGTTACACGAGATTGCTGCAGGCAGTATGGACCTGAGTGATCAAGAGCTCGACTACATTGCACAAGCCCACTGGCATCATTTTTCATTCAGGCTGGGCGAACTAGTCAATATTGATCGTAGTCACCAGCAAATTCAAATTGCTGCCTTTATTGATGAGTCGGGAGAGTTGGTTACTCCAGAACAGTGGATTAAATACGATACCCTGATTATTGCGATTGGCAGCCTGACAAATGATTTCGGGACTCCGGGAGTAGAGCAATACACCATTCGCCTCGAGTCGCAGAGTGATGCAAAACGCTTTCATCTGAAGATGATTAATGCTTGCTTACGAGCACAAACCCAGACCACCCCTTTAGCACCAGGCCAACTGCATGTCGCAGTCATTGGAGCCGGTGCGACAGGGGTAGAGTTGGCTGCCGAATTGCATCGCACGACTAGAGCAGTAATCTCGTATGGATTAGATCGGGTTGATCCCAATAAAGATCTCAAAGTCATTTTGATTGAGGCTGCCCCCAGAATTTTGCCCGCACTATCAGAACGGATTTCTGGTGCCGCAGAGAACCTCTTAGATGAGTTGGGTGTTGAGGTCATTACCAGCGCCAGGGTTGAGAAAGTATTGCCTCAGCAAATTTACCTAGCTAACGGCACTGTGATACCAGCCGAGCTGATTGTTTGGGCTGCGGGAGTGAAAGCACCTGCTTTCTTGAAAGACTTTGGTGGCCTTGAGACCAATCAAAGCAATCAACTGGTCGTACTGCCGACTTTACAAACCACAAGAGATCCCCATATTTTTGCCATGGGGGACTGTGCTGCTTGTCCTTGGATGGAGGCGAATGGTGGAGTGGGTGGCATTGTTCCGCCCCGTGCGCAAGCTGCCCATCAACAAGCTAGTCATATCTACAAAGAGATCGACAGCATCATTGCTGGCAAGCAACTCAAAGCCTATCGCTATCGCGACTTTGGTTCACTCGTTTCTTTAGGTGAATACAGTAGCGTTGGCAGCATGATGGGTGGATTAATTGGGGGTAGCCTGATGGTGGAAGGACTCTTCGCCAAATTGATGTATCTAAGCCTCTATAAACTCCATCAGCTAGCATTGCACGGCTGGATCAAGGTAACACTCGATACGATCAGCCGATTAATTCACCGTCGTACCGACTCGATTGTTAAATTACATTAAATTCAAAAACGGCATGACACTCAATCCAGCGCGACTTCTTGCAGCGATTTTTTTGATATTTACCATTAACTCGGTGGCACAGACAACAAAGTACGAAGTCAGTGTTAGCCATTTACGTAATCAACGCTATTGTGAAGTCCTATACGGCAATCGTGATTGGCTAAGCCTAAAGATACAAGTATTTAGCACCGAAGGCCTGAATGATTGTCCAGAAAATCTATGGAAGGGCGTTACAGAAAAAACCATTACCGAGAAGCATGCAGCGTCATTTGTGAAACTGAATGGCCCGCGTTATTGGACTATCGATGGCATTATGGCTTCAGGTGCCAATACCGTGAATCATGACCGAGAAAAATTCGGTGGTATTGAAATGAACCTCAGGGCCATCATTAAGCTTAGTCTTTGGCAGCTTTTCAGATCGGGCGAATATAAAGCTACGCCAGTATCTCGAAATACTAAGTGGATCTATCAAGCAGGCAAAGAAGTCTATGAGCTAGTTTCACCTGAAGGTGAGACCTATGCCATGCAGTCATATTCCCAAATTGTGAATCCTACGCTGACCATGAAAGATCTACCCACGCTCGGAGCGAGTCTCAAGCTGCCAAAGGGGTGGACTTATCAAACGAGAGTATTGAAAGAAGATCTCAATCTCGAAGCTAACGGGACTGCTTATGTTCTTCAGGACAACTTGGAGAATAGCTACCAAAGGGAGTCAGGCCTCAGGGAGTTGCCCAAGTAATGTTCAGTAAGTTTTGGAAGGGTGTCGGCTGTATCGCCATCGGCCCCAAGAATGGATGAATGTATAAAACCAAAAAGTACAGCACTCCAACAATGGTTAGTCCCAAAAATAAAATTAATAATAAATGAATTTCTCGCGACTTCATTTCAAATAAGCACGAGAAAAACAGAAAGACAAGTGCGCTACTCACTAAGCCTACCCATGCTGGAGGATCTAATGCAAACTTGGCGTTGTAAACACGACTTCTTCGTAACTCAGCAGAATCGGTAATTAAGCGAAGCATTTGTTGGTGGGCATTAATTTCGCCAGCTGTCTTAGGTTGGTAGCGAATAATTTCGCTCTCAATTTTAGGAATTTCTGATAGCTAGCAATATTAAATTGATCCTTGCTCAAGAGGGGCCAATCTTCCTCTATGATTGAGTGTGTGTAGTCACGAATGGCCGCCTTCCCTGCTGTATCAATTTCAGGTGGAAATGCCGAGTAAAGGCGATAGATATTATTTAAATTGCTTGCCTCTTTAGTAACTGCATCATTTACCCCGTTGTAGTTTTGCCAAACTAGAACGGTAATAAATGCAAAGACTAAGCTGAATACAACGCCCATAGCGTTATAAATATAGCCAGCATAGGAAGAATGATCCCGATTAAATAAATACTTCCTGAAAATAAGTTGAAAAAGGTAGTAGAAGGCAAAACAAACAGAAAGCACTAAAACCACTAAAGCTAGCCTTAGACTCATATCAGATAAGCCGAGCAAGAAGCGCAAGATAGGTAAATTTAAGGAGATAGTAAGGTCTGGGTTCATGGTGATGATGGTTTTTGGTCTGCCTCAGCGTAAAGAATATCGCCCCTTCTGGCTAGGGCATCAAAAGAGCGCCATAAATTCGATTTGGGCAAGCTGAATCTGATACTATGTTTTGGCATTTTTCTCATTATTTATTAATGATGCAGAGTCCCTAAATACAGTAGCAAATTCTGGATAGAGAGCGAGTCTTGGCGATGGAAGAGAATATAGAGTCAGTGGCACCTAAATCGACCACTTCTAATGTTGTTCATTCCGCGCCAACAAAGTCTCGCTTAAATGTCGCCTTAATATTTGGCTTGATTTTGGCTGCTGCCCTGATTGCGATTTTCTATGGAACCTCGACTTATAAAACGAGTACTGAGCATGCTGTAGAGTTAACTGAGGGACGCGCCAAGCAATTCCAGGTTGTGGCTGAGGAATTACTGCGTGCACGCTATCGCTCGATGGGTATTGCAGCAGATACCTTGCTGCAGAGTAAAGTCACTATTAACCCATTTATGAAAAGAGATCGCGCTGCTTTAGAAGCAGTGATAGATCCTTACTTTAGATACGTTAAAGATAAGCATGACGTCTTACAAATCAATTTTTGGATTCCAAAGGCAATCCTGTTTTACAGAGCGGGTTCTCCAGAACTGGGTCAGATGGATGCCAGTAAGTTTCGGAATACCGTGGTCTCTGCCAATGAACGCCAGGAGCGCATTATGGCTGTTGAGGCTGGGCAAGGGGGTGTGGTAGGTATTCGGGGGATTGTTCCCGTATTAGATGGTGAAAAATTTTACGGTTTAGTTGAGTATGTCAGTAATTTTCACATCCCCCTGAACGGCGCAGCGGGTGAGTCGCATATGAAGTGGGGTCTGAGTATCAGTAAAGAGAAGTTTGAGCAAACTGAGAGACCACGTAATGATGCTGAAGACGCTGTTAAAGATAATGATATTTATATTGAGTACTTAGACAGCGGTACCCGCGACATCATTAAGAACGTGAATTTTGATCCGCGCTCTAAAGAGCATGGCGTTTATGTATTTGATGGACGTCATATCTTCATTAAGACTTTTCCAATTTACAACTACGTTGGCAAGCCTACTATTACGATTGCAATGGTCGATGATATCTCGCAAGAATATGCCCTTGCTTTTCAAAAGGCTCTGATTCATGGGGGAGTGTTGTTCCTGATTCTGAGTGCCATTTTGGTATTTGGCTATTTGAAGATCGACAACTTACGTTCAGGTATTTTGGGCTCAATCGGTGCTGAGAAACGTTTATTAAAAGAGCGTTTAGCTCAAGGCGATGAAGCCATCAGTAAGTTACGCGATGTAGAAATTGTCAAACGCCGTTTCTTTGCTAATCTCATGAATGCGATTAATCGTCCGCTTCTAGCAATAACAGGACAATTGGAGACTCTCAGGCAAGAGCTCTACGATAAAGGGCTATTAACAGATAAAGCATTGGAAGAACGGTTTACATACACAACTAAAGAGGCGCAGTATGTTCAGCGTTTAGTGTCTGACTATGAGCAGATCGAGGTCTTCAGACACGATTTAGTGAATACGGATCTCACCCCGATTTCTTTAAAGGGCGCTATTGAAGAATCGCTGGTTAATATCGAAAGATATCGCCGCTTACCTAATCTGAGTATCAATTTGAACCTAGCTGAGACTCTGCCATTCATTCGCGGTAATGTGGATTTATTAGCTAAAGCTATCGATGGCTTAATGGGTTACACCATTCACATTGCAGGACAAGGCGATATTAATATCTCAACTATGCGTGATGAGAATTGGGCTGTGCTGAGTATCTCTGGGCCGGCTTTAGCAGGTCCAGACGCCCCTAATGAAGCTCTACTCAATGAAGTCCAGCAATTCTTAGCTGAATTATCAAAAGGCATCACCCCAACCGGTAATGCAGAAAAACTCATTGGCCTGCTATTAGCTAGAGTAACTATTGAGAGCTTTGGCGGCAACTTACAGGTAGCTTCTACTGGCGAGCCTGGCTTTATTGCGCGCTTTCCTCTTGCTGATTAAACCGAGATACTGACTAGAGAGCACAAGATGAAAAAAGGGTACCGTGGCTTAGTTGTGCTCGTCATCGTATTGGGAATACTCAGTCTATTGCGGGACGGTTTTATTGGTCCGATTGCTTTGGCTACGGGATTGCCTGATGAGATGGTCTGGCAGGGTGTCACAGGGCTTTTCTTATTGGCTTTGACTTTCTTGGTTGCTAAGATTTTCAATGAAGAATTTATCCACGGCTATATTGAGCGCTCATGGTCAGTGAAGGTTCCAAACCTGATTGGTGATATTGCTTCAGGCATCGTCATCTTCATCGGCGTTTGCTTAATACTTTCTTTAGTTTTTCACCAAAATATCTCAGCCCTAATTGTTACCGGGGCGGGTTCTGCAGCCATCCTAGGCTTTGCCTTAAAAGACTTTGCAGTCGCCCTCGCTACGGGGATCATGCTCAACTTTGAAGATACCTTTAAGGTGGGCGATAAGGTAGTCATTGATGGCAACGTTGGTGTCGTACATAAGATCACTTGGCGCAATACAGTGCTATTGACAGATACCCTTGAAGCAGTTTTTATCCCCAATGTCAAGATTGCTGATGCAGTGGTTACGAACTATTCCCTACCAAATCCCAACCGTAAACAAATGATTTCAGTCACGATCGATTATGGCGTCTCGGTAGAGAGTGTTGAGCGAATTTTGTATGCTGCGACCCTTGGTGCATCTGGAGTTAAGTTGGCTGCCCCTCCTATTGTGAGCGCCATGGAAATGACGGATACGGGTGTACGCTATGAAGTACGCTTTATTTTGCAAGACTACCGTGATCTAGTGCTGTCTCAGCATGCCATTATCAAGAGTATTTTGGAGTGCATGCGCGTAGCCAATATCACGGTTGCAGGCGGCATTACTGACACTGATGGAGAGATAACCCTGAACTCCAACACAATCGCTAACCGTTCTAAGGACTTATTCTATTTGGTTCAGCAAGTCAAAGTATTCCAGCACTTCTCAAAAGAAGCTTGGCAAACCTTAAGTGACTTACTCATTCCGAAGCGTTTTTCTTCGGGCCAAGTAATCGTTGAGGCTGGTTCGCGTAAACATATGATGTTCATCGTGGCCGAGGGCATTGCTTCTCGTATGCGTGTTGACCAAAATGATCAACTCATCAAGCAACGTTTTATTGCTACTGAATTCTTTGGACGTAATGCTTTGTTTGCTTTTATGCCATACCTTGCTACGGTGACTGCTGAAACTGATGTACTTTTATATGAGCTTAATGAGAGCGGTCTCAAAGCTTTGCTAGTGAAACATCCTGAACTCACTCGATTGCTAGCTGATACGCTTGCATCGCTTGATTGGATCGAATCTAATCAGAGCTATCTAAATGAGCCAATGCATCCACAGGATGTGATTCATTTTGTTCGGATTCATGAAGGGCATTTGGCCGCTAACTACGGTAAAAATTAACCATTACAGTAAAAATCAGTCTGGCTGCATCCGTTTTTGTTCGGCCATTACATAGGTCTTGCAAGCCTCACCTGCTGCTCTTGCGCAAACAATATCTTGGCTATCGATCCGAGTGTCAATGAGTTTTTGTAGGCGCAGGACATCTCCGTCGGCGCTAAAGTGGGGTAGCCATGCGCCCCAAAAAAATCCCAAGCCCTCTAGTTGTTCGATCAACTGAACTGAGTCTGGATGATGAATGGGGATATCAATATAGATCACGGGCGGTTTCAGGGCTGTGGACTTTTTGATTTGATCACTAATGCTGTCAATCACATCAAAGCCATCAATCTGAATATGTAAGTATTCAACTGCACCAGTGCCGCCAATGGAGGTGCTGATCCTGCCTTTATTAGCAGCTACTTGACTAGCGCTAGTCGTACCTATACTTCGAGTCAATCCTAAATTGATACAGAGAGATTCAAAAAAAGCATGATGGTGTTTGGGTAGAAAAACTTCAAGTGATTGATCTTTAATTAGGGGAACAAAAAAAGGTATTAATGAATGCCTGACATCGGCGATGTTATTTAATCCCTCCATGTGAACGCTGCTAGGCTGACCATTAATGAGTAAGCCAGTTTCATGGCCACCTGTTGCAATGATTTCATCTTGGCTAAAAGGGTGGTTCGTAACGCAAGCTGACCAATAACCTGGAATACCGAGCTTTAATGCCTCCTGGTGCCTGACTTTTGAGAGCTTGTCTGAAATATGATGGCCGCGATAGCTGGGGTCAACTAAGAGCTTGCCTGCCTCAGGAACAGGATCGCTGGGTTCATCAAAGCTCAAAGCGCAATGGCCAATTAGCTCACCCTCAGTGTCTAAGGCAACTACGGAATGCAGTAGTCCCTCAGAGAGCGCAGCATCGAGTTTTTGCGGGTCGTACAGTATCGGGTTGGGGTAGCTTGACCCATAACAGCGGTAGACGCATTGGATCAGGCCCTCCGCATCCTTGGGCTCCATTTTTCGGACTTCAAGCTGAAGAGCTTCTGAGCCTGGGCTCGAGGGATCATTTGTTGGCATTGAAATATTCTAAGCTAATAAATTTGTTAGTATGATTCAAAGCACAGCTTGTGGAATTATGTGCGATCTCGATTTCAAATCTATTACAAATGATTATGTCAGCCATGGCCCAAAAATACATCCAGTTTAAGAACCGCATATTATTGGTAGCGGGAATTCTGTGTTTAGCTGCCTGTTCTTCACCATCACCGAATTTTGGTGAAATGTCTGAAAAATATGCCAGTACGTTAGTGCAGTATCAAATGAATATGCAGTTGGCGAATATCGTACGCTCTTCAACCCAGCGACCCATGAGTTTCTTGGACATTCCAAATATTACGGGCACTGGCTCCATTACCTCTACTCTCGGGACTAGTGGCAGTATTTATACATACCCGCTCAGAGCCTCAAATCCTACCGATTCAATCTTTGGCGCTTCTGCTGGCATTGCGATGGCCAATACCTTTAACTTCTCCCAATCTTCATTGGATAACTCGGTTTTCTGGAAATCCTTCTTGCAAGAAATACCGCCAAGCTACATGAAATACTTTATCCACAACCATATCCCGCGTGAAGTGATGTTAAGTTTAGTCGTGGACTCCATTGTGATTACCGATCCTGATGGCACTAGACATTTTTATTTCAACAACCCTTTACTGCCTGGCTATCCAGAATTTCAAAGACGTTTATATAAATTAATTGATGCTAATTTATCCGTTAAAGAAGTGCCCGAGGAAATCGAGGAGGGCGGACCCTACTCTAAAGAGCACATGATTAAAACCTATGGTACAAACTTTAAGCAGGTCTTATCCAATCAAAATAAAGGAATTCGACCTATCTTGATCGGGAACCAAACCCTGTATAGCGTAATTGGGTTCACTAAAGTTTTTAAGTTGTGCATCGACAACGATCACTATGACAATTTTGCAAAAGAAGAGTTTGGCCCTAAGCTTTATTGTCAAGCGCCACCTGGACAAGGCTCAACAACTAAAAAAGACCTCAAGATCAATATTCGTTCTACTCGCAATATTTATGACTTCTTAGGCCAAGTTGTCGCTGCTCAACTCAGTGAAAAGCCTTATATGGTGACACTTCCACCCACTGCTTACACTACCAATTTAAAGGTTGGTCAATCAAATCAATACGCTTTGCTAGTAGTCGAAAAAGATCATCGCTTTCAGGCAAACGAACCCAAGCCATTTGCAGCAATTGAATCTGAAGACAATTCTTATTACTCGATTCCTTCGCAAAATAATGGCTATTCACCTACAGTCATTAATCTGCTGTCTCAATTCTTGACCCTATCTAAATCACCAGGCGCAATTCCAGCCTCGCCAGCAGTCTTAATTCATTAATAGTAAGATCGCTTTACTGAGGAGTACTTATGCACGCCTATCTCTACACCGCATTCATTACGCTGTTGACAGTAGCCTTGCTCTTTGGCATTACCTTTAATGTGATTAGGGCAAGGGGTAAGTATCAAATCAAAGCTCCTGCTAGTTCTGGTCATGAGATGTTTGAGCGAGCTTATCGGATTCAGCTTAATACGATCGAAAACATTCTGATGTTTTTGCCTGCTTTATGGCTCTATGCCATTTTTATTGGTGATAAGGGTGCAGGAGATTCGGGGATGATTTGGCTAGCTGCCCGTATCTGGTACGCAATTGCCTACCAAACCAATCCTGCCAAGCGAGGATATGGATTTGTAATTTCTTTAATGGTGATCGCAGGACTTTGGTTAGGCGCCGCTTATGGCATTTATGGAGCATTCCTAAAAGCCTAATCGCGATTGGTCCGATATGAGAACCTGGCGAATGCAGCGCAACTGCGCCCTGACACCTAAACAGCTTTTTCAGTTTTATGCTGTCTTGGTATTCTTTTCATTATTGGTAGGGATAGGCTTTCTGATTGCAGGGGTATGGATGATCCTGATCTTCACCTGTATTGAGCTAACTGCACTAACCTTAGGCTTTTTAATTTACGCACGCCATGCCTTAGATTACGAAGAGATTCAGATTAATGGCACGGTTCTCAAGATTACCAAATTTATTGGTAGCAAAACTAAAGAATATGAATTCAATAGTCGTTGGACCCAAATCGTTTTACCCAAAAATAAACCCAAAATTTTTATTCTGAGTTCTGAGAAGCAAAATATTGAGCTTGGACAGTTTGTTAGACAAGATCAACTGCCCCAAATTATTTCTGAGATTAAGGCTTGTTTAGGTTAGATGCTGATGTTCGACTAAGGATCAAGGTTTTTAATCCGGTCACTCTTTGAAGTTCTTTGATAGAACGAATCTGGCTTAGTTTTTACCCAGCTAATAAACTTTTGCATATATGGATGCTCTTTGAGTGACTCCGCGGTATTGAGTTTTCTGGCAAGTTCAGTCTCGCTAAACAGAGCATGAATTTGCCGATGGCAGATGCGATGCAGATATTCCGTTGATTTGCCTCCTTTAGATTTAGGAATGAGGTGGTGGGTATCTTTTTGTGACTGTGGAATCGCTCGATCACAAATTGGGCATACGATGGGGCCTATCTGCACCGTCTTCGATGGCTCAGACTCAATTAATTTTTTCCGAATCTTACCGAGCATGTTTGTTGGAGAGCATTCTTACCTAAGGGGTAAAGTCTTCACTCAGTTAGCGCAAATTGTTTCAAAGTCTCGAGAGGAACGGTCTTGAGAGCATTAATATGTGTGCTCTCGAGCTTAATTTGGGGGGCGCAATCGGCTGCTAGCGCCTCTGCCCAGCGGCTAATGCACAAACACCATTGATCTCCTGGGACTAGGCCTGGAAACTGGTATTCCGGCCTGGGTGTGATGAGGTCGTTGCCTTTCTCAAGGCTAAATTGCAAGAATGGTTTAGTCACAATCGCACAGACTAGGTGTCTACCAAGATCGTTGTCATCAGTCTTGCAGCAGCCATCCCGCAAGAAGCCGGTTAGGGGGTCAAAAGAACAGGGCACGAGGGGCTCGCCCAGAACATTCAGAGCAACTTCTTTGGTCATGGCTACTTTCGATATTTTTACGTGAAGGAATGCGGTGGATGAGTCCCCTAAGTGTAAGAAAAAACGCCTAAATTTGCTTGAAGTGGGGCTTAGAGCAAGAATTTCAGGTTAGATTCATAATTGAGGGCAGGTAGATCAGGCTCTAAGGCCTTGAGGGGAGACAGAATGATTAAAGCAATTCGGATTAAGTTGGCGCGCTGGATTTTGGGGCATCACTGCCCTTGCTATCAAATGGGCTATCACTCCATGGTCGATTTTCAGCAAAGAAGTGCGGATAAGTTAAAAGCTTGTCAAAGCAATAGCCATTAAAGCGACTTAATCAATTAATGAGAATAGAAGATACCGACCCAGCTAGACATGCTGCTATCGAGTACCCCATGGAAGTGGGGGCTCCTGTCTTTGCTCCGATCAAAGTCGTTGAGGAGAAAGATAAAGCAGTCAATGTCGCTCGGCAAAATGCCAAGCTTGAGTACGACCGCATCATGGAGCAGGCAGAGGTCTTGATGAAACAGGCAAGAGCCTTGCAAGCTAGACTTGATGCCACTGAGATGGTTCACTGCGCTAAGTTTGGCTTTAATCCTATTCATGGCAAAACCTACTACCTCTATTACGATGGTCGTAATGCAGTCAATATGCTGATTCAGAACGCACCCAATAATTGGAGCTGCGGTATTCCTGATAACTGGTCTTATTTGATGGCAGTCAAAAAGTTGGGTGATAGCACCTGGGCTATTGTTGAAGAAGAGCAATAAGAAACTCGTTCTTATCCTAGGGGATCAACTCGATTTAAACGGAGCGGCCCTACAAGGATTTGATACTCAGCATGATCAAATCATCATGGTGGAGTCTGCCAATGAGGCTCAATATGTTTGGTCTCATAAAGCCAAGATTGCCTTATTCCTATCCGCCATGCGGCACTTTGCGCAAAAGCTCAAAGATAAACAATACCCCCTTGCTTACTATTCAGAGTCTCCCAAGACGATCACAGAAGTACTGCGCGAACATCTGACTAAAAACCAGATTCAACATCTGGTATGTGTCGAGCCTGGTGAGTGGCGACTGAAACAAGCGATTGAAGATTTAGCATCAGAATTAAATATCCAGCTCGATATGCGGGAGGATACTCACTTCTTTTGCACGCATGCTGAGTTTCGGGAGTGGGCGTCTAATAAAAAAGAATTACGTCTAGAGTATTTCTATCGCTTGATGCGAAAAAAGTATGCCATCTTGGTTGATGCTGAGGGCAACCCTGAGGGTGGTCAATGGAACTTTGATCAAGATAATCGTAAGCCCTATCCCAAGAAGGGGCCGGGGATTACCGATGCCCCCGCTGAATTTAAACCCGATGCCATCACAAAAGAGGTGATTACTTATGTCAATAAAACATACCCAGATCATCCAGGCTCTTTAGAGCAATTTCATTGGCCCGTGAGTCGCGAGCAGGCATTAAAAGCGCTCGACTATTTTGTGGAGTATCGCTTGCGTAACTTTGGTATTTTTCAAGATGCGATGTGGACTGATACTCCCTTTGGGTGGCACTCTCTTTTATCGAGTTCATTGAATCTCAAGCTACTAAACCCTCGCGAAGTGATTGATGCGGTTCTGAAAGCCTGGAAAAAATACTCCTTAGATTTATCCACCATTGAAGGCTTTATTCGTCAGATTTTGGGCTGGCGTGAATTTGTCAGGGGCATGTATCACCTCGATATGCCGCAGATGGCTCAGGATAATTTTTACGATCACCAACGATCTCTCCCCCAGTGGTATTGGACTGGTGACACCCAAATGCAATGCATGAAGGATACGATTGGTCAGACTATGGAGTATGGCTACGCGCACCATATTCAGCGTCTGATGGTTACGGGTAACTTTGGACTCTTGGCAGAGATTTTGCCCTCCGCGGTGTGTGATTGGTATTTAGCGGTGTATGTTGATGCGATCGAATGGGTTGAGTTACCCAATACTGCCGGCATGGCTCTATTTGCTAATGGCGGGCGCTTTACGAGTAAGCCCTATATTGCCAGTGGCGCTTACATCAAGCGGATGAGTAATTACTGTGGAAGCTGTCAATACAAACCCGATGTTCGTTATGGTGAAACTGCATGCCCCGTAACCAATTTGTATTGGAATTTTTTGATCAAGCACCGCAAGCAATTTGATGGTAACCCTCGCACCCGATTGATGACGGCTAATTTAAATAAGATTAGTCCTGAGGATCAAAAACAAATTACGCTGCATGCGCAGCATATTTTGAATCATCTTGATGAGCTCTAAATCTAATACAAGCTTTAAAGGCAATAAATCATTTCTGCCGAGCAAGATCTGCCTGGTCTGTAAAAAAGAAATGACTTGGAGAAAATCCTGGGCTAAGAATTGGGGAGAGGTGAAGTATTGTTCTGAGGCGTGCAGAAATAAGAAATCCAAATAACTGTCAACTTTGGTAGATTCCTGAGCGTTGTTATAGCAAGAGGGTTAGAAACCCCAAAAAATGAGGAGGTAATCATGAAAAAATTACTCATTTCTTTTATTGCCGCAATTACGCTATTAGGTATAGTCTCACCAGCAAATGCTCGTGGTTGGCATGGTGGGTATGGCGGATATCGAGGTGGATGGGCACCATTGGCAGTCGGTGCTGT
>Ga0364900_10037_pt1 | contig 54667 bp, 47 predicted proteins | sample ExccelJu500002D3_FD_206974 | JGI IMG/M metagenome (GOLD analysis project Ga0364900, IMG submission 206974) | Enriched cells from Trout Bog Lake Hypolimnion, Wisconsin, USA - BchlTB.July09.5000.02.D3 | ecosystem: Environmental > Aquatic > Freshwater > Lake > Hypolimnion/Profundal zone | place: USA...
TTGCTGAAGAAGGATAGCCTGAACGATTCCTGGGGGCATCCTTTCCACTACAAGAAGACCAGCAAATACAAGTATGAAATTCGATCCGACGGCCCGTCTGGACAGACGGGGGGACCGGACAACATTACCAACTGAATTCTGGCAGCTTGCAACCCGCGTGTTTGACATGCAAGACGAACCGGTTCTGCGGTAACGGAACGTTGCGCGCGTCCATCAGGATAGGATGCTCATGCTCGTGTGGGCAGAATCTCATGTTTGTCGTCCCCCAATTTTTTGCTCTTTCGCCGGCGCGGATGCGCCGCTGCCATGGGTTTACGCTTATTGAGTTGCTGCTTGTCATTGCCATTATTGGCGTCGTGGCGGCTGTCGTTCTTCCGCAATTCAACGTGGGCGTGGGCGGAGCCAAGGTGCGTTCGGCAGTCCAATCGTATATGCAGGCGACTCGCTATGCCCGCACCATGGCCTTGTTGCATCAAATGGAAGTGGTTGTCGTTGCAGCCACGGGGAGCGTCATTCGTGTGGAGGCGGGTCAGCTTGCGGGAGAAGCGCGGGGATATTCCCTGCCGTCAGATGATGGCAGTACGGGAAACGCGGAGTCCATGCCAGCCACACCTGTTGCTCCTTCTCGGACGGCAGCGTCCATGTCCAGCGTTACGGACGCTGTTATCTCTGCGGAAGAATTGGAGAAAGAAGGTGATTCCGCCCAGGAAATTCGTATTGAACGATCCTGTCCGGATGTGCATATCCGCTTTCTGGGGTTCACGGATGAAGAGGCCCAGCCGATGAAGACGCCATCGGCCAGTGACATTTCGGTGAACGCCGAAACATTTTCCATTCATTTTCAAAGCAATGGGATTTGCCGTCCTTATCGTGTGTGCGTGACGGACGACGAGGGTACCACCTTTAACCTTTCGATCAACATGCTGGGCGATGCGGTGGTGGAAGGGGAGGAACAGGAATGACGTTCACTCCATTCATCCATCGTACCGGTCGTCGATCAGGCTTCACCTTGGTCGAGGTGCTCCTGGCTTCCATGATTCTCGCCATTGGGTTGACGGTGTTGCTGTCCAGCCTTTCGACCTGCCTTTCTGTTATGCGGATGGCTCGTGAGTATGACAAGGTGGCACTGGCCCTGGGGCTTGGCGAATTGACGTACCCCGAGCCATTCACGCCGTCCAAAGATGTTGAAAAAGATTACACCGTGGACCCGGATCCTTCTCTGGTCGAGGGGTTTACGTTTGAGCGCACCGTGGACCTGAAAAGCCTGAAAGAGAAGGACACGGACAAACTGTACATTGTGCGTACACGCATTACATGGGGTTCAGGAACCACGGAACAGCAGGGTCATGAAGAACTCGTTCGTTATGTCTGGGAGCGCAGTAAGTGAGGATTTCACATCCAACTGACATGTCGCCCCGGCGAGTTCAGCACGGACAGCGCTTTTCCGGCCGTTCGGCATTGACGATGATTGAGCTGCTGCTGGCTGTCGGCTTGATGGCGATTGTTTCAACCGTTGCCTTTTTATCGTATGACGCCGCCGTGCGCGCGTGGCGGGTCGGTCAGGAACTTTCAAACAGCCTGCATCAGGGCGATTTTATCATGGAACAACTCGTCATGGGGTTGAGGTCTTCCTACTGGTGCGCGAACCATCCCGGTTATGGCTTTCAATTGCATCACGAAGGCGACGGTTCCGAAGCCCGCGACTCCATTTCATGGGTGAAACTGGGCACATCCTTGATTGGTTCAGACACCATTTATGCCGGCATGCCGCATGCTGTGGAAGTCTCCGTGCGTGACGACGTGCCGGACGCGCAGGGAAAAAACACCACCGGCTTGGCGGTGCGATCCTGGCGACTGGATCTTCAGGCCAACGATTTTGATGCGAGCAAAGTGCCACCCGTCATATTGACCACCCGTGTGGTCGGTTTCTCCTGCCGGGTGCTGGACACCGATCAACCCAAAGCCACGGGATTGGAGAAAAAGCCGGAGTTAAAATGGACGGATCAATGGACCGCCACCAATACGCTCCCAACCGCTGTTAAGTTGACCTTGTATGTCCAGTCTTCGGAAAAGGGCAAGGATCCCATTGAAATGAATCGAATTGTTCAGTTGCCCTTGTCGAATCTATCCCAGGGGAAATAAGCGGCAGGATTTTTTGGATGAAAGCAGCCTTCCATCGCATTGCGAACCTGTTTCGCATAAGCGTGCCCCGCAGCCGGCAACGGCAGCAGGGTTCCGGGCTCATCGTGGTCATATGGGTGATTGGCTTGCTAAGCGTTTTGGTGGTCTCCTTTGCCTTTGAGACGCATTTGGAGACCAAGGTTCTGTCCCTGATCCGCAAGCGCCATCAGGCTGAATATCTGGCTCTTTCCGGAATACAGATTGCCGAGATGCTGCTGGACAAACAGTCCACAGTGTCCGGCAACGAATCTCCCGACCTGATTGGCGATGATCGCTGGTATCCCTGGGCTTTGCTGCTGCATCGCGGTCAGCCCGTGCATTTGGTTGAAAAGTTGGGTGAAGGGTATATCCGCCTGGATATCGTTCCCGAGGCCGGGCGACGCAATGTCAACAAATTCACGGATGATGACTGGGTGCGTATATTGACCATTTGTGGCATTCCTGAAAATCTACAGCAACCCCTGATCAACGCCGTGGACGACTGGATTGCAACATCCAGCGCAGGCACAAGAAATGGCGCGGAATTGGAGGAGTATTATGCCGCCCAGAATCCTCCGTACCATGCCCGCCATGGCGCCTTGGACACGGTGCGGGAACTTCTCCTTGTAAAGGGGTTTAATGAGGCGATACTATCAGGTGGTGTGCTGAATCCTGAAGATCCGCCTGAAAAACAGGTCCGATTGTCAGGCATTCAGGACATGTTGACCACGGACAATGATGACGGCAAGGTGAATGTCAACACGGCAAGCGCGCGCGTACTCAAGACGCTTCCGGGTGTTGACGACCTGATCGCGAGTAAAATCATTGATGAGCGCGGTCAGCCAGCGCCCGGCAGCGACATCCTGAGTGGAAACCCGGTGACTGGCTTTGCCAGTGCGCAGGATCTTATGTCGAGAGTGTCGGGATTGGATACCGCCGTGGCCGGCATGATTACAACCGGCATGTCGGTTGTGCGCATCACGACCATCGGGCAGGTTGGCCAGGTGACGCGCCGCATTTGGGTTATTGCCACGTATGACGCAGGTGGCAAGAAGTTGAAAGTCAGGAAATGGCGCGAGGAAACCTGACGACGCATGCAGGTTGTTTCAAAAAAGGAATTCGGTTTGTGGCGATAGCAGGTCAGACAACAGTTCATCGCGCGCATGCGCTGATCGCGCAATGGCCGGGTTGGTTGCGCCAACCTGCGGGCAAGCTGCTGGGCATTACGGATGCCCTGTTGGCGTTGACGCTTGAGTCAACATGCCTGCGCGGGGTGGTGATACCCCTTTCACGGGCCAAAACAGAGAATGAAAATATTGGCCATTGGCCCGTGACATTGCCATCGTTGACCGCATCGTCAGCTCCAGCGGAAACCTCGGCCGCCATTTCAGCCGATCAATCCGCATTGAGTTCCTTAACAGATGCCTTTTCCGCCGCCTCTGTCACGGCACGAATCAATGCCGTTGTGCTTGGATTGCCGACCTCCATGTTTCTGCTGCGCATTCTGCGACTTCCCTTGCTGTCATCCGAAGAAATGGAAAGCGCGGTTTCCTTGCAGATGGACAAGATATCGCCTTTCCCGGGCGATGAACTGGCCATGGGATGGGAAGTCCTGGCGGAGGATGATGAGCATGCCACGGTTTTTGCGTCTGCTACTCCAATCCGGTATCTGGAGATGGTGGGCGCGGCCCTTCAGCAGGCGGGTGTGCGCGCATTCCGTCTGGATGTGACCTTGCTGGCTGCCTGGCGAGCCTTGCGCAACCAGGGCGCGCTGGCGGAGGGCGCGGGTCGTCAAGTGGTCTTGTTTGTCCACGGGGACGAGTGGGACATTCTTGTCTTGGACGAGGGGCTTCCTGTTCAGGCTCGGGGCATTGGCCGCCTGCTGGAAGAGGGCGATCTTACGCGCGAACTGACGCTCTCCATCTTTCAGGCCGAAATGGAGTTTGGTTTGCGATCTTTGCGGGATGTGCTGGTGATTTCCGATCAGCCTCCTACCGAGAAGCAGCTTGAAGCCATTCGTGCTGCGACATCCGTCAATGTGCATTTTGTTGCGCCGACGCCTGGTAACACGGCAGCGGACGGACTTGGGCTGCGCCATGTGGAAGGCGCGAAATTGGACATGACTCCGCCGACATGGCGGGCGCGGGAGCGCATGGAAGCCGTTCGCCGTCGGATGTTGCTGGGGCTTGGTCTGGCTGCCGGACTGTGGGTTATTCTGGCCGGCACGTTGTTTCTGGGCGGTGTGGTGACGCGTCAGCTCACGGACATCCAGAAAAATCGAGAACGTGCCTTTATCGCGGAATACGAGCATGTGCGCGACACACGTGAGCGCGTCTATCTGATTGATCAATACGAGGACAGAAGTCACTCACTGTTGGAGTCCTTGCGCACGATCGTGACGCAGCAACCGGAAGGCATTGAACTCAGCAGCCTGACCTATCGTCGGGATGCCGGGTGCAAATTAACCGGCGAGGCTCCGGATACTGCGCCGATTTACACGTTCAAGGAGCGCTTGCAGACGACTCCGCCTTTCACGGCCTGTAAATTGGTCGGTGTCGCGGTTGTTCCTGGAAGCCAGCGCCAGCGGTTTGAGTTGGATGCACAGTTTGGGGAGAAGTCGCCATGACTGTGACCAACCGTGAAAAAGTGATCATGGCGATTACCGGGATGGTCATTCTCTATGGCATCCTGGGGTTGAGCGCCAAAACCCAGCTTGCCAAATGGAACAGCGCGCGCGAGGTCTATCGGCAAACCTTGCAGACCATGACCATGGAGCGGTTGCTGATCACCCAGCGCGCGGTCTGGGATTCTCGCTACGCAAAAGTGCAGGATCTCATGCCGGTGTTTCCGGCGGACAAGCCGGTCGACACCTACTGGCTCGCCTTGATGGACAAAGCGGCCACCAAGAACGGTTTGAACATTGACAAGCGGCAGGTTGACCCCGAAAAGCAGGTTGGCGATGTATATGAAATCGCCATCGAATGCAAGGATTGGGAAGGTTCACTGGATGCGCTCGTGCATTTTTTGTACGATATCGAGTCGGAAGGCGTAATGATGGATATACGTCAGATGTATGTTCGTCCTCATCCAACCAACCGCGCGTTGCTGCGAGGCACTTTCACGTTGTATTGCGCGTACATGCGGGATCGTCCTGTTGAATCCAGGCAGGCATCCCATGCGTCGTCCACGGGTGGGACTTCGAAAAAGACGAGGCCATAGAAACCAAACATCGCACACGGTTTTAAAAACGAGGCATTCTATGCGTATTCAACAATTCGCGCGGATATCCAAATGGAATTGGGGTTGGGTGTGCGTGTGCCTGATGGCTTGGGGCACGGCAGGGGTGTTGGCGCAAGCGCCGCTTTCGCCTGCCACAGGCGCGCCAGCCGTTGTTCCGCCGCCTGTCACGGGTGTTTCCACGGGGGGCCCATCTGCACATGCCACCCCCTCCTTGGTACCGCGTCCGATGCGCCCGCCATTGCCAGGCAACGGGGTGTTAAGGCCGTCGACAACGCCGACTTCCTCATCCGCGCCTTCCTCGGTAGCAGGAAATTCAACCAATCCACCTCCGGTTGCACCCGTGGCAACGACGGGGAATGTCTCGGCAACTGTGTCAAACAACGGTGCGCCTGTTCACCCATTGTTGGATGACAAAACCCCGCCACCCGGACTGATTGGCGATGAAAATATGACTGCCCCTGCGCTGCATTTTGAAAACGCCTCCTCAGAGATTGTCCTCAAGGCCTACGCGGCGGAGACAGGCCGAACGCTGTTGTTCTCGCCCGATGTGCCCAAGGCTACCATCTCTCTGCACAGCCAGACGTCTCTCAGCCGACGCGAATACCTGCAGGCTATTCAGACCGTGCTGTCCATGAACGGCATCGCCTTGATTGCAATACCGGGGGAAAAGTTTTTGAAAGTGGTTCCTGTAGCGGGCCTGCGGACTCGCGCACCCAAGACCCTGTTTGATGAGCCAGCTGCTGGAGCGAATCCCGAAGACGGCAGCTTGATCAGCCAGATGGTGCAATTAAAGTACATCACCATTGACGAAGCCAGAACAGCCATCGAAAGCTTCAAGCGCGCGGAGGGGCAGATTCAGCTTTTTGAGCGCAAAAACAGCATCTTGATCACGGATTCATCCGACAACGTCAATCGGATGATGGAGATTATCCGATACATTGATCAGCCTCGTCCTGCGCGCGAGCAGGTCAATGTTCGCACCATTTGTTTTGCCAAGGCTGCGAATGTAAAGCAACGGCTCGAAGAGATTGTCAATGAGTCGCAGAAGAATCAACAGGCTGCCAAGGAATCGCCTTTGGCCAAGGCTTCAGGGGCTCCCGGTATTGTCCGCACGGCCACGTCGCTTCCCATTCCCAGCGCGTCCAAGCCGTCCATTGCCAACAACCCCATTGTGGAAGCCCTGATGGATGAAGCCGAGCGCGGCGTGATTCGCGGCAAGGTTCAGATCATTGCCGACGAGCGCACCAACAGGCTCATCATCATCACAGAGCCTGAAAACATGATCTTCTTTGACCGCATCATTACCGTGCTGGATGTGGAAACCACGCCGGATGTTAGCGTCGATGTCTTTCGGTTGGAATATGCGGATGCCGTGGAAGTCGCCGACATGCTCAACCAACTGATCGGCAACGCTAAAACCGAGCAAACCAAGGGCGCTGCCACGGCCGCGTCTGCCAATGCAGCGACAGGCAAGCCCGGCGAGACCCCCAAGAGCGAAAATCTGGCTTCATTCTCCGAGCGTGTGCAGCAAGCCGCCGGCAGCAGTGCGACAGGCGAAACAGGAAAAAGCAAGGTGGGTGAGTTAAGCAAGGACAACATCAAGATTCTGGCCAACAAACGCACCAACGCCGTGATCGTCATGGCCAGTCCGTCGGATATCGCGGCCATTCGCGAAATTATCAAGAGCATGGACATCATGCTGTCTCAGGTGTTGATTGAGACTGTGGTTCTGGAGGTTGACCTGAACAAGGAGCTCACCACCGGCATCTCCTGGGTTCAAACCGCCGTGCAAAACACACATGGCGGACTCTGGGCAGGTTCGGGTGGCGGCGGGGGCAGCGTGCAGTCTCCTGCCAAGTATTTGGCGTCCATGGCCACCAATGCCGCGACGACCGCCGCGTCGGGTCTCATGTATTACTTCAACCTACCAGGCATTGATATCAACGCCGTTGTGCAGGCTTCATCCACGGATAGCCGAACCAAAGTGTTGACGTCTCCTGTGCTTCTCACCCAGGACAACAAAGAGGCCACCATTCAATCCACGGAGCTGGTCTATCTCAACAACGGCCAGACCGAAGTAGGCACGACATCCAGCGGTGTTCCCATTTACAACAACAATATTTCCCAAAAGGACATTGGACTGACTGTAAAAGTCACGCCCCGGATCAACCTCAAGGGGATGGTCGTTCTCCATATTGATGAAAAATTCCAGAATCAGAACGGCGTGCAAGCGGTTCCACAGACCGACTCCACGGGACAAACGACGGTTCAAAACTGGCCGACCATCGCAACCCGTGAATTGACTGCGGACATTGCCATGAGAAACGGCGAGACGGCCATTCTCGGCGGATTAGTCACGACAACGACATCCAAGAGCGGCACCAAGGTTCCGTTGCTGGGAGACATTCCGTTTATCGGACGCTATCTCTTCGGGTCCACGGACGACACCGAAAATCGCACCGAATTGCTTGTGTTCCTAACCCCCTACGTGCTTGACACGCAGGATTCCATGGAAGCCGAAGCCCGCCGCCGCAAGGATTACTTGCAGGCACCTGGAGTCTGGAACAAAGGATGGTCCGGAAGTGCCCTGGCAGATGAAACCATTGTGCAGAAGATCAATCGTGAGAAAGCTGAGCATGCCGCTGCACTCGCCAAGGAGCAGTCCGAGCGCGCCCAGCAGGGGCTTGCTCCCATTGTTGTCCGGGGCGACTCCGGCACAATTCCCGTCACCGTGACAACCAATGTGGTTGCTCCCAGTACCTCGACGCCACCTCCGGCGCCTGGAGGCAAGGCAGGAAAATAACACGTTTGGGATACCAACCGTATTGACGCAGTCCAAACAATAGGTTATTCTTCATCCTCTTTTTGCCCGATAAACGGCAATCATGAATGGACCGATCATGACGACGAAGACTACAGTTCCAAAAAACCCTGACGCCAGTCGGCGTTGGATGCTGATTGATGCCTCTCAAAAACCTCTCGGCCGGTTGGCTGTTGTGGCGGCAAACTTGCTTCGCGGCAAGGATCGCCCCACATTTGACCCCAGCATTGACATGGGCGATTTCGTCATTGTCATCAACGCTGAGAAGGTCAAGCTGACGGGTCGCAAGGAAGAGCAGAAGAAATACCAGCGATACAGCGGCTATCGTGGCGGACTTCGCGAGATTTCCGTTCCGACGATGCGTGAGCGGTATCCGGATCGCATCATCAAACTGGCTGTCTGGGGCATGCTCCCCAAGAACAACCTCAGCCGCAAGGAAATGACGCGACTGAAGGTCTTTCGCGGCAGCGCGCACACCCACGCGGCGCAGAATCCGCAAAAGCTTGAACTGCCTTGAGAGGGAAGACTATGGCAACCGAAATTTCAGCGGCCACTGGACGACGCAAGACGGCAATCGCACGCATCCGCCTTTATCCCGGAACGGGCAAGTGGCAGGTCAATGATCGCGAGATTAATGCGTATTTTACAAGCGAGGCCCTGCGCAACTATCTTTTGCAGCCGCTTGTCATCACGAACCTCAAAGAGAAGTTTGATCTCGTCGTCTCCACCAAGGGAGGCGGCCCCTCTGGACAGGCTGGCGCTGTGCGCCATGCATTGTCCCGCGCCCTGATTTTGGCCGATGCTTCACTGCGTGAGCCTCTTAAGAAAGCAGGCTGCCTGACGCGTGACGCGCGCATGAAGGAACGTAAGAAGCCCGGTCAGCCCGGTGCCCGTAAACGGTTCCAGTTCTCCAAACGCTAATATTCCAGGGCGGATAGGGCAGCGCCTGATCCGCTTGTTTGTTCGGAATGGATGCGGATACGCCGGGGTCATGGACCTCTGGCCGTATGGAAGAAATATGCGGGCGCCGGACATCGGCGCCCATTTCCTTTTCAAAAGAGACTCAAGCTGCATGTCAGGCGGGTCTGTTGAACCGCGCATTCCAAACCACAAGAACCATCGTTTATCATGCCTCTACATCTAATTCGCAAACTTGCTTCGCGTATTTTCAAGCGCGATGCTTCCCCTTCGTCGGGTGAGACTCATTCCAAGTCTTCATCAGGGCCGTCTCGGAAACGAAAAGGCGAGACGGAACGCAGTGATGCGCGTTCGACTTCCGGTCATTCAGGGCGTAGCGATGGTCGCAGGAATGAGCCGCGCAGGAATGACGATCGCCGCCGCGCAAGGCCGGAAAGCGGTGGGGCTGCGCGCCCCCGTCCTTCCCGCGAGCCTGTCGCAGGAAGCACCCAGGCCGAGTCCATCCCTGCGCAGAAGAGTCAATATCAGTCTGGCGCCGCGCAACCGACCTCGCGACGGGATCCACGCGCCCGCCCGTATGCCGGCAGCGCGCATGACAGTCGCCGAACAACAGGCAACCGTGGCGGTGTGGGCGGACGCATGGAACAGGGCCATACGCCTCATCATTTGACCCGCCCAGGCGGCGCCGTGGACGCAGAGGAGCGCGCCAAACGGCAGTCCGAACATGCTGCCTGGAGTCCTGATTCTTTTGTGGTTCCCCCTGCCAACGACAAGAAACGCTTTCATGACTTTGATCTTCCCGCAGAAGTCATGCACGCGATTGCCGATGCCAAGTTTGAGTATTGCACACCCATCCAGGCCCTGAGCCTGGATTACGCGCTTGCGGGCCGGAATGTGGCGGGCCGGGCCCAGACCGGGACAGGAAAAACGGCGGCGTTTCTCATTGCCCTGCTCACACGCTACTTGCGCAAGCCCCATGGGCATGCTGCAAAGGTTGCTGCGCCTCGCGCTCTGGTTATTGCGCCCACACGGGAACTGGTCATTCAAATCAGTCGCGATGCCGACACATTGGGCAAGTATTGCAACCTGCGTTATTTTGCGGTTTACGGTGGCATGGATTATGAGCGCCAGCGTCGGGAGTTGGAGGCTGCCCCGGTTGATCTGTTGGTGGCCACACCGGGACGCTTGCTGGATTATGCGCGCGGACATGTGGTTGATCTCTCACATGTGGATACGTTGGTCATTGATGAGGCTGATCGCATGCTGGACATGGGATTCATCCCGGATGTCCGCCGCATCGTTCGGTTGCTGCCGCCCGCCGATCGCCGTTGCACCATGCTGTACAGCGCGACACTGAACGATGACGTGATGAATCTGGCTGCGCAATGGATGTCGGAGCCCGTGAGGATTGAGGTGGAGCCGACGCATGTGGCCGTGAATACGGTGACTCAGCGCGTGTATGTCGTTGCCGGGCGCGAGAAATTCAATCTGCTCTACAACCTGCTGAAGCGCCATGCCGACCGCCGTGTGCTGGTGTTTTGCAACCGCCGCGACGCCACGGAACATGTCTCCGAGAAACTCCGCCGTCATGGCATTCCCTGCGAGACACTTTCCGGAGATGTGCAGCAAAATCGCCGTCTGCGCGCTTTGGAGGATTTTCGCTCGGGACGCGTGCGTGTGGTTATTGCCACGGATGTGGCCGGCCGAGGGATTCATGTGGACGACATCGGTTTTGTGATCAATTTTGATTTTCCATACGAGCCGGAGGACTACGTTCACCGGATTGGACGAACCGGTCGTGCGGGTCATGCGGGAACGGCCATTTCATTTGCCGATGAAAACGAGTCCTTCATCATTCCCGAGATTGAGAAATACCTCGGTGAAACGCTTTCCTGTGTGCAGCCCGAGGATGAACTGCTGAAGCCGCCGTCCTCAGAACATCGGGAGGCGGTCGGACATTCCAAGGCTCCTCCGGTTCCCCATGAAGTGAAGCCGGTTGCGCCTCAGCCTGTTCGGCAGCCGGAAAAACCTTCAGAGGATATCATGCCTTCTGTTGGGCATGCGCCGGAATGGCCGGACCAAGCGCCTGGCTCACGTGGGCCAGCGCCTTCGGTTCAGCCTCAGCAAACGGCACATCAAACCCGGCCTTCGGTACCGCCTTCCAGCGTGAAATCGCCAGGCGTGCCGCGTCGCTCCAGCGGTGAAACATGGATGCCTGGCCAGGGGAGTAAATAGGCCCGTTTTCGATTGTGGAAGAGAACTTTCCGCATCTGCTTTCTTCCTTGAAAACTCATGTTGACCGATACGCATGCGCATTTTGATTCTGTTTCTGCCGTTCGCATGGCCTGCGTCAGGCAGGCGATTCATGCCGGCGTCACGCGTATTCTCGCCGTGGGCGGGAGTCCGGAATTAAACGAAGCGGCCATTCTCGCTGCGCGGGAGTTTCCCGGTACTGTGCGGCTGGCGCTTGGTTTGGACCGGGATCAGGCCGGCCTGTTATCGTCATCCGAGTCGCAGCCATTCGCCTCCACGGAGCCTTCTGCGGACATCTCGCTTGCAGCCATTGGTGAGATCGGTCTCGACTATCATTATCATCCAGAAACCCGCGCATCCCAGTGTGCTCTGTTTGCCGACATGCTGCAACTCGCCGGCCGACGCGACCTCCCTGCGATTATTCACACGCGCGAAGCCGATGAGGATACCCTGCGTGTTCTGATGGAAGCAGGCTCTTCGCAACGTCGCGCAGCGGGGCGCCTGGGTGTTGTGCATTGCTTTACGGGAGAGATGGTCGTTGCCCGCAAGCTCCTGGATCTGGGTCTCTATCTTGGCTTCAGCGGTATTGTGACGTTCCGCAATGCGGATATGTTGCGGGAGGTGGCGCGCGTCATTCCGGAGGATCGGTTGCTGATCGAAACAGACAGTCCATTTTTGGCCCCGGTTCCCAAACGTGGCCAGCGAAACGAATCTGCTTTTGTCATCCATGTGGCTGAATGTCTGGCCCGTCTGCGTGGCATTTCCGTGGAACGGATTGCGGAGCTGACGACCCGCAATGCGGAGGATTTGTTTGGCCCCTGGCCGAAGGCGTAGAGTTTTTCGGACTTGCGCCGGAGCTTGCGCAACAGATGCGCAGCTTGCTCGGAACGCGCGTTATTCCAGTGGCGTCAGTGTGCCAAGCCACTCGGCTTCGTTGGATGCGTCCTTGTTTGGAACAACCAGCGACAGCGTGGCATGGCGCAGATTGCACACATCCACAGCAACCTGCTGAATATCTTCAGCCGTCACAGCCATCAGATTGGATAGCACGTCGTCGGGGCTGATGAAGCGCCCGTAATTCATCAGCGTATCCCCAATCCATTGCATCTGGTTGCTTGTGCCTTCCAGGCCCAGACGAAATTGTCCATGAAGATAGTCGCGCGTGCGGCGCAGTTCATCCCGACCGATGGGTTTCTTCTTCAGACGTGAGACTTCCCGGGCGATCACGCGCAAGGCGGCCAAGGCGCGCGAACGATCGAGACCGGCGGCGATTTCAAGCGCGCCGGTCTCGTGAAAGAGTTGAAAGGTGGATTGCACGGCATACGCGAGGCCATGTTTTTCGCGGACGATTTGAAACAGGCGTGAACTCATATTCTCGCCCAGAATGCTGTTGAACAGGCGCAGCGCAAAGCGGCGTTTGTCGTGCCGGCCAAAACAGCGGAATCCAATGGCGGCATGCACCTGTTCGATGTTGCGCTTGGCGATGCAGATACGCTTTTGTGGCGTGGTTCGCGCGGTCTTCTTGAACGCGGGCTGCTGTCCGGCGGGCCATTGACCCAGGGCCTCATTTACAAGCGCGAGCGCGGTGGCGTGGTCCAGCCTGCCGGCCATGGCAAACACCGTTGAGCAGGGAATGTAGTGCTTGCGCCTGAATGCGTCCAGGCTGGTCTGCGACATGGTTTTCAGCGAACGCTCATTGCCAATCAGGGGCTGCCCCAGCGTGTGTCCGTGCCAGAGCCCTTCCATGAGCTGTTCCTGGACAACCTGCTGAGGTTGATCATGCCCCATGCGCAATTCTTCAATGATGACACCACGTTCACGATCCATGTCATCCGGCGCAAGCCTGGGTTCGCGGTACATGTCCACAAGCACGGAAAAAGCCTCGGCAAGCCGTTCATGGGGGATTCGCGCATAGTAGCAGGTGTGGTCTTCCTGTGTGTAGGCATTGAGGTAGCCGCCTCGGCCTTCAATGGCCTGCGAGATCTCACGCGCGCTTCGTGTGCGTGTCCCCTTGAAGAGCATGTGCTCGATGAAATGACTGGCGCCTGCCAGTGGCACAGGCTCGTAGCGTCCACCCACCGCCACCCAGATGCCCACGGCTACGCTTTCGGCGTCGGGTTGTGGGGCCGTGATGACGCGCGTTCCGTTGGGGAGGACGGTTGATTGAACATGTTTAAGCATAAAGAGGGGTTTCTACAGCGGACTTCGCGCGGCATACAGACGATCGGTTAACGGGTTGCTGCGTGGATGAGTTCAGGAAGGGTTGTCTTCCCTTCATAAAGGGCTTTCCCAACAATGGCGCCAAACAGGTTGGCGTGGCCAAGATTAACCAGCGCTTGCACATGTTCGGGCGCGCTAACGCCTCCTGATGCAATGACGCGGCAGGAAACGGCGCGGCACATCTCATCCATGGCGGACAGATTGGGCCCGGCCAGCATGCCATCGGTTGCTGTGTCGGTGTAAATCAATGTAGCCACGCCCATGTCGGCAGCCATCCGGGCCAGGTCTGTGGCTCGCGTGGATGTGGTCTCAACCCAGCCTTTGACTTGAACAAAGCCATTGCGGGCATCGATGCCCACGGCGATCTGCTTGCCGAATCGCTGGACCAGACGCGCAAGCGCCTGGGGGTCCGCAAAAGCCCGGGTGCCGAGGATGACGCGGGAGACGCCCGTTGCCAGCGCCTCTTCAATGTCTCCATCCGTGCGCAATCCGCCGCCCAATTCCACGGGTATGCCGACGGATGAGACGATCTCGCGAACAACCTTCAGGTGCCTGGGCGCGCCGGCAAAAGCGCCGTCCAGATCAACCACATGCAATTCCTGAGCGCCCAGTTTCAGCCAGTTACGAGCCATGGCTGCCGGATCATCTCCGTATACGGTGGATTCCTCGGCGCGTCCTTGTCGGAGTCGTACGCAACGGCCATTCTGAAGATCAATTGCAGGCAAAATAATCATAAGGGAAGCACATTTCAAAAAGGGAGTCTTTGGCTTTTGCCGGTGTCGCAGCCGTTCTAGATTTTTCCCTTGCTGGATGGGATGCTCTTCTCACGGGAATCATGCTCAACCGCCATGCGAAAGGCGCGGGCAAACCCCTTGAAGACGGATTCGTAGGCATGGTGTGCCTCGTCGCCGTAGACATGCTCGATGTGCAGATTCATGCGGCCCTGGACCACCATGGCTCGGAAGAATTCCTCGATCAGTTTGACGTCAAAATCCCGAATCCGCCGTGTGCGGTTTGCAATCGAGTAGACCAAAAAGGGCCTGCCGCCGAGGTCAATGGCAACCCGACTCAGAGACTCATCCATCGGTAGCGCGATGCTGCCATAACGCCGAATGCCTTTGCGGTCTCCAAGTGCCTGATCCATGCATGTTCCCAGGACCAAACCCAGGTCTTCAACCGTATGATGATAATCCACCGGCAGGTCGCCTGTGGCCTTGATCTCCAGGTCCACCAACGCATGTCGCGCGAACAGCTCAAGCATGTGGTCCATAAACGGTATGCCGGTTGAAACCCTGTAATGGCCGGATCCGTCCAGGTTGATGGCAACCGTGATGTTGGTCTCGCGGGTTTGGCGATGCTGTTTGGCGCGGCGTGTTTTCATGTCAGTCCCTTTGTTGCAACTCTGTTTTATCAGAAGCACAAGGCTTGGGGGAAGGGGAATGGCGTTGTGACGGCTGCACGGGCCTTGCATAGAAGGGATAACGTTCCTTTGGAGCTTCCGGCGGTATTTCCGCCCAGCGTCGGTACATGAGCATCCATTGCGAAGGATGGCGGCGAATGACACGGACCAGGCCGTTGGTTATGCGCTGTGTAAAATCCAGGTTGGACTCGTCCGGGCCAGGAACGAGCTTTTCAGACCCGAAAAAGTCATAACGGCCATTTTTCCGGGCATAAGGGAAGATTAGGATAACAGGCGCGTGTGTGTGTCGCGCCAGCAGCGCAACGCCATTCGAGACGGTGGCGGGCAGTCCTGCGAAATCGACCCACACGCCGCCTTCTTCCGGATCCGTGTGCTGATCAATCAAAAACCCGGCGACGCAGCCATTGCGCAGATCGCGCAACAGGTGGCGTAATGCGCCCTCGGCGAACACGATGCGCACGCCCAGCGTGCAACGCAGGTCATTCAGCCGGTCTGTCATCAGGTCATTCCACTGTTGCTTCACCACGGCGACCAGCGGAACCCCAAGTTGCCCGCCCTTGAGCAGGGTCATCTCCCAGTTTCCAAAATGCGCGGCCACCACAAGCGCGGGACGGGTGCCCGTAACCCGCTTTTGAAGCTCGGTTTCCATCGTGGTCCATGTCTGAACCCTCGCGAGCGTGTCGGCTGCAAACCAGACGCTGTCCATTGCGACCAGCGTGGCTGTGCGGTAACAGGCGCGCACGATGATGCGCGCGCGGCGCGGCGTGGCGCGATCACCGTAAAACACCCGGAGATTGGCGCGCGCAATGCGGCGTCCTCGGGCGTCGAACCAATACGTCAGCCTGGCGAGGGTGTTTGCCAGCGACACAACCTGTTGCCGCGACAATTTTCTGATCAGGCGGTCGCCAATCCAGAACCCCGCTTTTACCAGAGGTCCGCGCAGCATGCGACGGATGCGCGTACGCGTTGTTTTGTGCCAGTTTCTGTTGAATATTTTGAGCATGAAACCCATCACAAGCCGTCAATAAGCAGGCTCCGGAACATGAGCCAGGAGCCGCGAAACCATTTCATCCGTTTGTATGCCGTCGCTGACTGCTGAGAAGGTTCTGAACAGGCGATGGCGGAGCACGGGAAGCGCAAACGTTCGTATGTCTTCGCAGGATACCGCGTATCGCCCGGACAAGACGGCATGGGCCTTGGCGGCGAGCAGCAGGCATTGCCCGGCTCGCGGACCTGCGCCCCAGCGTATCCAGTGATTGATAAAGGGAGGGGTTTGCTCGTGGCCGGGTCGTGTGGCGCGGATCAAATCCGCCGTGTATTGCGCCACATGCCGGCTGACGGGCACCTGCCGTACAAGCTGCTGGAAGGCGATTACGGAAGGACCATCAAGCACATGATCAACTGCGACGGTCTGACCGGTTGTCGTTGCGATGAGCACATCCGCTTCCTCTTCCGCCAGCGGGTAATCCACCTTGATGGCAAACATGAAGCGGTCAAGCTGCGCTTCGGGAAGGGGATAGGTGCCTTCGAGTTCGATGGGGTTTTGCGTGGCAAGCACCATGAACGGCTTGGGCAGTTCGTGGGTTGTTCCCGATGCCGTGACGCGCTGTTCCTGCATGGCCTCCAGCAGCGCGGCTTGTGTCTTGGGCGGCGTCCGGTTGATTTCATCAGCCAGCAGGACATGGGTGAAAATGGGACCCCGGTTAAAGCGAAAATGCCGCCGTCCCGTTTGCACGTCCTCCTCGAGGATGTCTGTCCCCGTGATATCGGCTGGCATGAGGTCTGGAGTAAACTGAATGCGCCTCGAATCGAGGTCCAGCGCAGCGGCCAGCGTGCGCACCAACAGGGTTTTACCGAGTCCGGGCGCGCCGATCAGCAGGCAGTGTCCTTGGGCGAAAAGTGAAACCAGGACCTGTTCAATGACGGCATGCTGGCCAATAATGACACGACCCACTTGTTCGGTCAGTTGTGCGTAGGCGTCGTGAATCCCTGAAACAAGGGATTCCGCATTTTCGGGAATGGTGTATTCAGTTTCTTCAACGCCCTCTGTCTCAACACTTGGGGCTGGATATTGCCTGTCATCCACGCCGACCTCCGCGCTTAGAACTGTTTGGAACATGCCAGGCATGTTTCTGTCGTTGTCTCATCCAACCCTACCATACCCCTGTTGCGAAAACAATCGCGCGGACAGGAAGACTCGGCCTGGGTTAGACGTTCAGCCGGGCGCGCAACGTGGCGGCATCCAACCCAACCACACGAACTCGCTTGATGCGTCCTGTTTCGCCGGAGATCACCGCAATGGCGCGCTTGGGCGCCTCAAGCTTTTCCGCCAGAAAACGAATGAGTTCGTCATTGGCCCGGCCATCCACAGGCGGCGCGTGAAGGCGAATCCGCAGCCAGGCATCTTCCACGCCCGTCACTTCATTGCGCGATGCGCGCGGAACGACTTTGATGGTCAGCACGCAGCCATTCGGCTCTGAAACAAGCCAGGACATTCTGTTTATGACCCGCCTTGGAGGAATTGAAGCATCAGGTGCAGCGAACTGCACAAGGTAACGACGACCAGACTGTAAAGAATCCGAAGCGCGATGATGGCGATCAGGGGCGTGAAATCCATCATGCCGACTTGGGTCCGGCGCGAAAAACGACCCATCAGAACAGAGACACCTTCATTGCAGACAACCAGCATCAACTGGTTGTGAAGGAAAAAGGCAACGAATCCGCCTATGAGAAAAACCATCAGACATGAAACCGCCGCCTGCAGCGAATCGGCAATGGAGATCGCCGCCAGCCATCCATGATACAACAGGGGAAAATCATGGCATTGGTTGATGGCCATTGTGAATGACGACATGCCTGCCAACGAGCTGATCTCCGGGGCGATTGTCACATGCATGACGCCAAAGATGTTCATCTCATAAATCAACAGGGCTTGTGTGACCACCAGCAGGAGCACCTGGGCCCATTTTCTCAAAGCCGACAAAGGCAAGGCCGCCACGTGGAACACTTCAGACGCCCGGTCCCGACGCAGAACGGGGGTCAGTAATTGGATGAGCAGATAGACACCCCAAAAGCGCACAATAAAAAACAGGAAATTCAGAAATCCAAAAATCAATAATCCATCCAGCCCTTCGGTTTTTGGGGTGAAAACAAGGAATTCACCCAAGCGAATAGGCCAATTCCAGTCCGGGTTAAAGTAATGGATCGCAACGGTGCGAAAAACCAGCAGGAAGCCCAGGATGAGCAGGGCCATGAGTTTTCCCGGGAGGGGCAGAACCGGCTTGAAAAAATCGATCACGCGATCCGTCAATCGTGTCGGCGCGGACAGGAACGGGTTGAAATAAAACTCGTGGTCCGGTTGCGACCAGAGACGCACCCAGAAGAGCAGAGCTAGAAAATGAGTCGCTGTAAGAATGGCATCCATAACGTGATTGAAGAAGCCTACGGGCATGGCGCACTTTTCGCAAGCGTGGAGTGGCGCGCATGGAGGATGACTTTTTGACGGAACCTCATGGATGATGTATGCTGATAGCAGGTCGGATGGATTACTTTAATCAACCGCCTGTCAGGGCGTTTTTAAGCTGGACACATGAAACCCGGGAAAATGATTCGTCGCGTCTTGGAGGCGCAGTTTGACGTCATTCGACGGCTCAAGCCTGCCGTTTGTTCCGGCGATGCCGATGCCCTGCATGACTGGCGTGTCTCCGCGCGGCGTTTGCGCACCTTGATGCGTGTGCTCTCCGACGGCAAGCTTGTGTCTGCGAAGGTGGAGACTTTGCAGAGCAACTGGCGGCTGTGGTCCAAAAAGCTGGGACCTGCCCGGGATGCCGATGTCTGGGGCGACGTCTTGCGGAGGCCGGCATTTCGGCGTGGTTTGATACGCATTCCAGAAGGCCGGGCATTTCTCGAAGCTCAGATGTCACAACGGCATCTGTTCAAAAAACCCGTGCGCAAAATGCTCGATCAGTCCGCTTACGACCAATTGATCTTGCAAACCGGCGTGTTTCTGAAGTTTGAGTTGCAGAAAAACCTTGAGAAGCATGCGGCTGAAAAGATCACGCGCGCCATGCAGCTTGCCTTTGATCGTGAAATCAAGCGCGCGCGCCGCAAAGCCCGCCAATATCTGGACACGGGAGACCAGCAGGATTTGCATCTCGTGCGGCGCTGCGTGCGACGCGCGCGGGACCTGGCTGAAACATGCCATGCCTTTTACCCGGTCGTTTCGCCGAAAATGCGTCGCGCCCTGCAGGAATCGCAAAGCGCCCTGGGCGTGGCGCACGATGCGGAAAATCATCTGACCCTGTTAAAGGGGCTTTCTCCAGCAGTAGCCCGTTACGTCCGCGCCAGCATGCGAAGTCAGCGCGATGCGGCATTGACGCGCTTTCGTAAATATTGGCGTCAGGTGAAGAAGCACGGGTAGGATACGTCTTGGCAATGAGCTTTTTCAGCTTCAATGTCTATTGTCCGGACGCGATCCTTTATTGCTTGGCGAGATTGCCGCACTGTGTAGAACCGTGCGTCCTCGTACGGTCTCCCTGTTGTCATCCGGCGCGTGGAGCAGAATCGCCGGACGGATGTTGCCATTGTTAGACCCCAATGTGTTTTCAAGCCGATTTTTAAAAGGAATAGCAATGGAGGTTAACAAACAATGAGAATAATCGTCGCAACAAGTGGAATTGTTTGTTTTTTGTTTGCAAGTTTAATTGTTTATCACCATTTTTTCCGCTATCGAGTGTTAAAGACCATGACAGTGGAAACTGTTTGGGCCCGCGTTACATCGACAGGGCGAGAGGATGAGACGGGAGAAATGATTGCGCTTCTTCCTCAATACAAATGGTTTACGATGACACGATTGGACATACAAGGTGAATATTATACAGATTTAACACGTCCATCTATTTTATGCTGTTTGCTAGGCGCGGAAAACACAGTGAGTAGCACAAACAAAAAAACATATTGTTTTTCCTTTGATATGGTGGACGCCAAGGGAAAGAGAATCGGAAAACAAGAGTTGTGTCATTTTTCCGGGGAACCAGTTCGTGTCTGCATTTGCACAAACTACTTTGCTACGATTCAATGTGGTCCTAAAAAAGAAGTTGCTTTGATTGGGAAAAAAGATGGAACGGTGATGCAAGTCATATGGCTTCCGACCTCCTGGGCTCCGGTGCCGTAAACGATGCTTTTTCCCTTGGCGTTGTCGAGGAAGGAGGTAAAGCCCCTGAACTCCTCCACGGTTTTTCCATCGCCCGCTTGCTGGTGACCGCAGCGGTCAGAATGAAATAGAACTCCTTATTGCGAATCTGGGTATAATCCCACCACACGCCATAAAATCAAAAAACGGCCGGGCATCCGGCCGTTTTTTGTGAGCTCCTTTCTTCAAGGTTTATGGATGTGCTGCTGCTTTTTCAATTGCATGTCCGGCTGCAACCCAGCCTTCAATGCCATCGTGATTTTCAAGCACGTTCTCAAAGCCCAGCTTCCGAAGTTTCTCGCCAAGCATGTGACTGGCTGGACACTTCAGGTTCGTGCAGTAGGTCACCACGAGAGCCTTCTTGTCCGGAAGCGCGGCAGCCACTTCAGCATCCGATGCTGTGGGTGACAACGCCTTTGCCCCTGGAATACGGCGGCCATCGTCAAACTTCCCCGCCCGCGCATCCAGTACCGTCACCGGAACTTTCAGACGCAGGAGTGAAGCCAGAGCTTCCGTGTTAATGGTGGGCTCTTGTACGGCGACAGCAGGTTGTGCTTTGGCAGGATCCGCCGCACATACTCCTGTTGGACACGCCGCACCCGTCTTATCCGCGCACGGGCAATCCGCAAGAACGGCCTGCAAGGGGACCAATCCTACAGCTACCAGCGCAAGGGTTAGCAAACGTTTCATAATTATTGTTCCTTTCTTTCTACCCATACTAAGCGCATGGCGAGTGCCAAGTGAGATGAAAACAAAACATATCCAATAACCGCATGATTCGCTTGAAATCGCGCGGTTTAAGTAAGATCGCTTGGCCATTTAGAGTGTCTCTTTTTTTGTTTGTGTCTCGGCGAGTGCCCCAAAACCAAGTTTGCAATACACAAATATGAGACACTTCTTCTTTTCTTCCAAGGATCGGCAGGCAAATTTTTTATGCTTAAGTTAATTCAAGAATATTCTGATCGGAATAAGCAACCATAATGCGTTAAATGTATTTTAATGGACAAATAATACATATTTGTTGTTTTATTGGCATTAGTGGTGAATATTCGGTATCATTTTCAGTCAACGCGGAGCCTCAATCTTCTAATCATGGGATGGGAGAGGCGATCCGTTATTCCAAGGAAAGCAAATGAAGCGCAGCTATTATCAGAATTTGGCGGCACAAGGGCTGTGCATGCCGGTCGGCGCGGATATGATCTTGCACGCCGAACCTAACCCTGAAGCGATCTTAAAAGACGGTGTTGCTCTTGCGCAGATTATTGCAAAAACGGCCAGGCGTTTTATGACGCCTCTGGCTGTTCCGGTCATGGATCTTCAGTTGGAGAAGGCGATCCTGCTGGGCGGTATTGGGCTTTCGCCCGCTCAGGTGGCCACCCATCATTTTGAGGAGCCGCCTTCCAACGAGCAAATGGAAGCCATGCGGCGGCAGCTTGAAGCGCCCCTGACGCCGCGCTTGCAGGCGCAGGTGGACGGGATTGCTTACATTGCCAGACATGAGTCGGAACTCGTCCCATGCGGTATGACCATCGGGCCGTTCTCCCTGACGACCAAACTGTTGAAAGACCCCATTACGCCGGTTTATCTCTCCGGCATGGGCGTGACTGCGGAAGAAGACCCATCCGTTGCATGTCTGGAGCGCTGCCTGGAATTGGCCATGCAAACGGTGGAGCGGTCATTGCGCGCCCAGTTGGCTGCCGGCGCCAAGCTTGTTTTCATGGCGGAACCTGCCGCCAATCAAGTGTACATTTCGCCGAAGCAGATGGAGGAGGGGAGCGATGTGTTTGAGCGGCTGGTCATGCCCAATCTGCGGCGCTACAAGAGTATTTTGAATGATCATGGCGCGGATCTCTTGTTTCATTGCTGTGGTGAATTAACGGATCGGATGCTTCAGCATTTCTCGGAGATTGACCCAGCCATTATCAGTCTGGGCAGTTCTCGTCCGCTGTGGGATGTGGCTTCGTTTGTCCCCGAGTCGACGGTGCTGTATGGAAACCTGCCGTCCAAGCAGTTCTTCTCCAACACGGTCGTGACCGTGGATCAGGTGCGCGCGCAAGCGGAGGCGCTGGTGAAGCGGATGAAGGAGATTGGACGTCCGTTTATCCTGGGAACCGAGTGTGACGTGCTGAGTGTGCCGGGGTGCGAGGCGATTATTCTCTCCAAGATTGACGCCTTTATGAGCATTGGCCGCGCGACGGTGCAGGCTCGATAACTGTTTCGCGCGACATCATTCGTCCGCTGGCAGGGCCGCATCCGTCGGTCCGGTGTTTTCATGCGGCGGCGGCACGTGTACCAGGCCTGCGGCGATGCGCTGGCGCACCGCCTCAAAAAGCAGGATGGTCGTGGCTGCGGACACGTTGAGCGAATCCGCCTGGCCGAGCATGGGGATCCGGACGCGCAGATCTGAAGCCTTCATCCACCGGTCGCTGAGTCCGTATTGCTCGGTTCCAACCACCAGAGCCACGTTGCCTGTCAGGTTCACGTCCGTGTGCAGCTTGTCGGTATGCGGTGTGGCGGCCAGAATGGAGAACTTCCGCTCGCGAAGAAACTTCAACGTGGTTTCTCCATCCGATTCGACAACGGGCACGGAGAAGATCATTCCGGTTGATGCGCGCACCACATTGGGATTATGCAGGTCCGTGCAGCGATCGCACACGATGACCGCATGCACGCCTGCCGCGTCTGCGGACCGCAGGATGGTTCCCAGATTGCCCGGCTTCTCAATGGCTTCCGCAACGATGACCAGCGCATGCGGCGGCAGATTCAGATCTGCCAGGGTTCGTCGGAGTTGCGGACCCACCGCCAGCAGGCCTTCCGGACGTTCGCGGTAGGCCATCTTTTCGAACACGGCCTGAGTGCAGGAGATGATTTCCGCGCCGCAGGCCCGGCATCGCTCAATCAAGGCCGGCTCGCCCGTGCCTTTCAAAAAGCACGCTTCGCAGAAAAACAGCTCATGGGGTCGATAGCCGTTGTCCAGCGCCCGCTTCAGCTCACGATAACCTTCAATGAGCATCAGCCCCAGTTCATCGCGGTGTGGCCGCTGACGCAGCTTCACAACCGTTTTGATCCTGGGATTGGCCGTGCTGCTGATGACAAGGCTGGCTGGGATCATAACGTTCTTTGGGCTTTCCGGGACCCGGTCGCACGATATAGTATGCCTTGCGCCTCGTCAAGCGGGGTGGCCGGTCGGTTGCAGTCCAATTCAGAGGTGCGAAAGGATCTGTCCAAATGAAATATGGCAACATGGTTTTTGCGCTGACGCTGCTGGCTGGCAGCGTGGCGGGTTTTACAATGGCCGCAACCCCGGCCGGCAGCGTGGGAGATTCCAATCTGCTGGATGGCGTGGCTGCTCAGGTCAACTCTGACACCATCACCATTGGCGAGGTTCTCAACGAGGTCAAGAATGGCGCTTTTTCCGAATTGTCCCGGGCTGAGCAGAAGGCTCAATTGCACAGCCTTTATTATAAAACGTTGAACGCCTTTGTTGATCGCAAGCTGATTCTCGCTGCGGCTGCGGGGCAGGAACGGAAGCTCCAGTCCTGGGTTGTGGATGACCGCGTGCAGGAGATCATCGACAATCGCTTCAATGGCGACCGCACCCGGTTGTTTGCCGCGCTGACGGAGCGCCATCTTTCGTTTGACGACTGGCGCAAGGGCATCGAGGAGGATCTCATGCTGACCGCCATGCGCATTGAGTTTGTGGATAAGCGCGTCAGCATCTCTCCGCAGGAGATTCGCGGTTATTATGAGAGCAACCGCCAGTCGCTGGTCAGCGCGGGGGGCGTGCATGTGGCGCGCATCACCTTGATTCCCGGCAGCAAAGAGACTGTGGAAGAGTTGGGCGACAAGGTTCTCAAGGATTTGAACAGCGGCGTTGATTTTGCAGAAGCGGCCAAGCGTTATTCGCAGGATGCCTATGCTGACAAGGGCGGCGACATGGGATTCGTGGAGCCGGGGGATAAGTTTGCCGACGCGATTGTCAAGGCGCTGGCGGCCATCAAGCCCGGGCAAAACACGCCGCTGCTTTCCCTGGCAGGCAGGGGCTTTATTCTGCGGAAAGTCGAGGAGAAGACCGCTTCTGTGTTGACGCTCGAAGAGGCCTGGCCGCTCATCGAACGGCGCTTGCGCGCACAACAATCTGAGACGCTCTATCGCGAGTGGACAGCCCGGCTCCGCCGTCAAAATTTTGTGCATATCTTCCCGCTCCCGGGACTGCCTGACGACAAGTAACATCCGCACGTGTTTTCTTTGTGATGAATCTCACAAGCCCAGCTCAGGTTCGGGAGTGGTGCCAGTCGCGCGACTTTCACCCCAACCGGACATTGGGACAGAACTTTCTCATAGACCGCAACATTCTCGATGCGATTGTTGCGGCATCCGGTGTGCATTCCGGTTCCCGTGTGCTTGAGATTGGTCCTGGTCTTGGCGTGGTTACGGCTGAGTTGCTGCGCGTGGGCGCGCGCGTGACGGCGGTTGAAAAGGATCATCGCCTGGCTGCGTGGCTCTCCGAGTCGCTGGCCGGGGAGGCACGATTGACGCTTCTGGCTGGTGATGCGCTGGAGATGGACTGGTCTGCCGTGCCGGGGGCGCCCTTTGATGCCGTGGTTTCCAATCTGCCCTATTCGGTGGGGACGCGCATTCTGCTCGACCTGGTCACGCATCGCCAGTCTCCGGCCAGCATCACGGTCACCGTGCAGCTTGAAGTGGCCGAACGACTTGCCGCACCGCCTGGCGGGCATGCCCGCGGACAGGCCGGTGTCTGGGTTCAGCGCGCCTACGACGTCACTCTGGTGCGCGTCATCAAGCCAACCTGCTTCTGGCCCAAGCCGGAGATCTCCTCTGCGCTGGTTCATCTCGTCCGACATGACCGGCATGTATTGTCTCCCCAGGACGAACGGCGGTATCTTGATCTCACGCGCCATGCGTTCATGCATCGGCGCAAGCAGCTTGCCGTGGCGTTGCGTCACGCGCCCGCGATGCGGCAGATGGAGGCGGATGCGGTGCAGGCATGGCTTGTTGCGTGCGGGGTTGATCCCCGCATGCGGGCTGAGGATTTGAGCGTGGAACAGTGGTGCCGGGTTGCGCAACGATGGCCGGATGCCGAATCGGTCGAGGCGTTGCCCCAGACTTGATGCAGGAGAGGTTGATTACGGTGGCTGCGAAAACAGAAGAGCTGACACCCATGATGCGGCAGTATCGCCGAATCAAATCCGAACTGCCGTCCGGAGTCATCCTGCTTTTTCGATTGGGCGATTTTTACGAAATGTTCTTTGAGGATGCGCGTGAAGCCTCGCCCATCCTGGGGGTTGCATTGACCCAGCGCGCCGGGGTGCCGATGTGCGGCGTGCCCTATCATGCCATAGACAGCTATCTCGCCAAGCTCATCCGGGCCGGGCGCAAGGCTGCAATCTGCGATCAGATGGAAGACCCTGCGACGGTCAAGGGCATCGTGCGGCGCGAAGTCACGCGCGTGGTGACGCCCGGCACCATCACCGAGGATGAGATCCTCGATGCCATGCGCAACAACTACCTGGCCGCCGTCTACAAAGGACGCAATTGGGGGTTCGCGCTTCTTGACCTCTCGACCGGCGAATGCAGCGTGGAGGAGGTCTCGGGGCCTGACGCGCTTCAGGAGCATCTCCGACGCATCGCGCCCAGCGAGTGTCTGGTTGGCGCAGGCGCGCGCACGGATCCTGTCATGGCCCGTGTGCTTGCCGCATCCGGCATTTCAGCCGTCACCGAGATCGAGGATTGGAACTTCTCCTACGATGCAGCCCATGACCTGATGACCCGCCAGTTCGGCGTCCATTCGTTGGATGGATACGGGTGCGAGGGCCGGGATGCGCTCGTTTGCCCGGCTGGCGCATTGCTGCATTATGTTCGGGAAGAATTGCATCACTCCGTAGGGCACATCCGCGCCCTGCAGGTCCGCCATGCAGAGGACTACCTTGTTTTGGATGATGCCACGTGCCAGAACCTGGACCTGTTTCCGGGGCGCGGACGCGCGCCACAAACCACCTTACTCGGTGTGCTGGACGCCACGCGCACACCCATGGGCGCCCGCCTGTTGCGCGCCTGGCTTCTGAGGCCTTTGCACTCCGAGACCGCCATAAAGGAACGGCTTGATGCGGTCGAGCATCTGATGCATCACCGCGCTTTGCTGGATGAAATGCGCGTGTCTTTCGAGGAGGTGCGCGATCTTGAGCGGCTGATTGCCCGCATTGCGGCAGGCCGCGGCAATGCCCGCGACATTCAGGCGCTTGGACGATCCCTGACGCCTGTCCCCGCCATTCGCGCGCGCGTGGAGGTGTCTGGGAACGAACTGCTGACCGCCACCACGCAACGATTGGAACCGCTCCCAGAGCTGGTGGACTTGATCTCGCGGGCCATTGCCGACACGCCAGCGGTGGGTGTGAAGGATGGCGGAATGATTCGCCCAGGCTTCCACGCGGAATTGGATGCCCTGCGGCAGGCGGGAAGCGAAGGGCATGACTGGCTGGCCAGATTCCAGGCGCAGGAGCAGACCCGCACCGGAATCAAGACGCTCAAGGTTCGTCACAACAGGGTGTTCGGCTACTACATCGAAGTGTCCAAGGGGCAGGCGCATGCCGTGCCGGCCGAATATGAGCGTCGCCAGACGCTGGTCAATGCCGAGCGCTTCATCACGCCGGAGTTGAAGGAATATGAGCAGCGGATTTTCGGCGCGCATGATCGCGCGGTGGCTTTGGAATACGAAATCTTCTCGGATATCTGCAATCGTGTCGTAACCCACACAGCCACCATTCAGACGACAGCCGACGCCTTCGCCCAGTTGGATGTCTTGGCTTCGCTGGCCGACCGGGCGCTGGCGCTGGGCTATGCCCGTCCGGAAATTCACGCGGGCGATGAACTGCTGATCGAGGATGGTCGCCATCCGATCATTGAGCAGTTGTCGGACGCGGAGCGGTTTGTCCCCAACGACACGCACCTCGACGGACGACGCAACCAGATTCTGATCATTACGGGGCCGAACATGGCCGGCAAATCAACCTACATCCGGCAGGTTGCGCTGATCACCATCCTGGCGCACATGGGTTCGTTCGTGCCCGCGCGGCGCGCGCGAATCGGTTTGGTGGACCGCATTTTTACGCGCGTGGGCGCAGGGGACGACCTGGCTCGCGGGCGCAGCACCTTCATGGTGGAAATGCAGGAGGCGGCGAATATTCTGAATAACGCCACCCGCCGGAGTCTGATCGTGCTCGATGAAATCGGGCGCGGCACCAGCACCTTCGACGGCATCAGCATTGCCTGGGCTGTGGCCGAGCATCTGCACAATACGGAGAAGAGCAAGGCCAGGACCTTGTTTGCGACGCATTACCACGAATTAACCGATCTTGCGATCACCCTGACCGGCGTGCGCAATTACACGGTTCAGGTCCGCGAGCATGGCGACGGCATTGTCTTCCTTCGCAAGATCATTCCCGGCGCGGCAGACAAGAGCTATGGCATTCATGTGGCCCGGCTGGCCGGCATGCCGGGCGAAGTCATTGAGCGCGCGCGGGAGATTCTCTCCAATCTTGAAGAGGGTGAACTGGAGGCCGGCATGCCCAAGCTGGCCAAGAAGAGCCGCAAGCGCAATCCGGATCATCCCGGGCAGTTGACGCTTTTCTGACAGAAAAGGCCGATGCCTTCGGTGTGGCGGCAGCGGTGAAGTTGGGATATGATACCCGCGTTCATGAGCAAACAGCCTTCACAATTCGACTTCTGGTACGCTGTCAACAACACCGAAATTGTCGTTGCTCCCAGCAGACACTTGGAAACGTTCGGCAACACGCTGATCAATTACTATCTGGTTGGCGAGTTGATGGATTCTGTGACCCAGGTGCGTGTGCGCGAGGGGCGTATGCAGGCTTTGCGTCCGCAAATCGTCACGCCGTCCTCCTACAGCAACATGGTTTTGGAGGGGTTTGGCGAGCAGGCTGAAAAGTACCTCGAGTGGCTGCGCAATAACGAGGATCATGTTCGCATCTTGCGATACGGCTACACCCTCAAACAGGAGGCGTTCAGCGAACAGGTCATCACTGACAATGTGGACGCCGTGCTGGAGCGGGTGAAGAAGGACGTGGCCGCGAAGAACGATCCGTTCAGCGCCGTTGTGAAGGGCGTTGACCAGCCGTGGGACGTCTGCCTGGTCCGGCTTTTCTGGCAGGTCATTCAGAACTCAGCACAGACCAACATTCGCGAGCTGGCAGCCAAGAAGATGTTTGAGATTCAGGATGGTCTTCCCGGAGGCGTTCGCAGCGAGATTGAATCCGCCTTTGCCGCCGCAAGCCGTGATGCTGGCTTGATCAAGCCTTTGGGTCGCCTGCTTCAACAGCATGGCGTGTTTGAACAGTATCAAGACCGCTTCTTTGCCCTGATCAAGGGAAAGGGCTGATCCATGTCTGCAACAACGGAAAAGCACGCGACATACGTGGTTGCGATCGCCAATCAAAAGGGTGGGGTGGGCAAGACCACCACGGTGGTGAACCTGGCTGCTGCGCTCGCCGCCTTAAAGCAGACGGTTCTGGTCATTGATCTCGATCCACAGGCCAATGCCACCAGCGGATTGGGCCTGCCGCGCCAGGAAGGGGTCAGCCTCTACCCGGTGTTGACGGGAACGGTTGACATCGCGGACATGATTCTTCCGACGCCGTTCGAGAACATCAACATCATCCCGGCGGAGCTGGATTTGGCCGGCGCAGAGGTCGAGATCGCCCGCCAGCCGGATCACCTGCATGTCGTTCGCAAGGTGATTGACCATGTGCTGGAAGCCTCTGTTTTCGACTTTGTGCTCATGGACTGCCCGCCCTCGCTCGGCATTCTCATGACGTCATCCCTTGCGGCGACACACAGCGTGGTGGTCACCATGCAGTGCGAGTACTATGCCATGGAAGGCTTGTCGGTGATCACGCAGCTTATCGAAAAGATGCGCGCCAACGGCGTCAATCCGGATCTTCACCTGGAGGGAATCCTCATGACCATGTTCGACGCGCGCACCAAGCTGGCGCAGGACGTGGTGAACGAGGTGCGCAATCATTTTGGCGATTTGGTGTACAACACGGTCATCCCGCGCAGCGTACGCATCAGCGAAGCGCCCAGTTTTGGAAAGCCCGTTCTCTCTTACGATCCGTCCTGCAAGGGAGCCGAAGCCTACCGCGCATTTGCGAAGGAATTTCTGAAGCGGGTCAAGTCCAGGCCCGCTGCCGCTGTGCCCGCCATTGTGCCTGCGGAAGCGCCGGTTATCGACGCATCCACAACCGGGCAGCCCCTGGCCTGATCGTCTCAGGATTCCGCGCGCGAGTCCCGCTGCAGCCGCTTGAGCTGGCCTGACATGGAAATGCGCTGCATGGGTGTCATGCGATCCACCAGCAGAACGCCATTGAGATGATCAAGCTCATGCTGGATCGCCCGGGCCAGCAGGCCCTGCGCGGTGACGGTTTGCGTCTTGCCGTTCAAATCCATGTACGTGGCCGTCACCTCGGCTGCTCGTGTGATGGGCGCGCTGATCTCAGGAAAACTCAAGCACCCCTCTTCATTGCGTTGGCGTCCCGTGGAGGACACGATCGCCGGGTTGAACATCACCAACGGCATGCCAATGGCGGCATTGGCTGCGACGCAATCGGGTTTCTCAGACTGCGGGGAGACATCAATCACGCAAAGCGCCTCTTCGCGGCCAATCTGCTCGGCTGCGAGTCCCACGCCCCGGGCGGCATGCATGGATTCAAGCATGTCCTGAACCAGTTGTCGCATGGCGGGTGTGATTTCCGTCACGGGCTTGGCCTTGTGGCGCAGGACATCGTGTCCGTATGTGACGATAGAGTGGATCACGTCTTTGGTGGAGTCAACAGTCGGGATCGGACCGACGACCTGCTCATTACGAATGAGCTATACCTTGTTCAGTGCCAACTGTGTACAAAATCAGAACTCGAATGCTATGATTTTGTCCCAAACAGAGAATAACAGCGCAGGAGAAACCCTGTCAAGAAAGCCCAAGAAAGGCACTTGCAACCTCTTTTAAAGCGCGGAAACACTTGGCTCTTTTCTGATGCTCAGCGATTTATCCGGTCTACCGGGGAAACCAACATCGCCAAGGCGCAAGGCTACCGGGATGCGGCCAAGGGGCATTCTTCCTTATCACGACATTGGCTCTGGGATCAAACGCGCCCTTGACAATGAGATTTCACCATCTTGCCCTTCCGTCATTTTCGGAGTATCGTCCCACTGTCTAGGCAAAACGCACCGATACCACAATTTAGCAAGAACCCGCGCATATCGGAATGCTTCACGATGCACAGTCCCACGTCTGCGTCTTGAGCCGTCTTGTGGTTGTCGTTTGCCCAGTTTGTTTGTTTTTGATAAAGGATCCCACAATAACAAGTACAAGTATGCGTAACATTCCTGAAGTGAAACTGGCGCTGGTTGGCGTCAGTCGCAACTGTTTTCCTGCGGAGCTGACCCGTGTGCGCATGGATCGGGTCGTCAAGGCGTGCAAGAAAAACCGGGTGGAGATCATCGCCTGCGAGACGATGATCGAAACAGAGCGGGACGCAGTCAAGGCGCTGGCCGAATTGCGAGCGAAGAAGGCGAATGCGCTGGCAATCTACCTCGGTAATTTCGGTCCAGAAGGCCCATTGACCATCCTGGCGCGCGAGTTCGGCGGACCGTTTATGCTTTGCGCCGCCGCCGAAGATAGTACGCAGCAGTTGATTGATGGCCGTGGTGATGCCTATTGCGGCATGCTCAACGCTTCGCTCAACTGCGGTCTGCGCCGCTTGCGCCCGCACATTCCAGAGATGCCGATCGGCAGTCCAGAGTTGGTGGCGGAGATGATCGCCCATTTTACCCGCGTGGCGCGTGTGGTCATCGGCGTGCGGGGTCTTAAGGCGATCAGTTTTGGTCCCCGGCCGGAGGATTTTTTCGCCTGCAATGCGCCTATCCAGCCGCTTTATGACCTGGGCGTGGAGGTGATGGAGAACTCCGAGCTCGACTTGCTTCAACTCTACCAGGCTGCAGCATCAAAAAAGAAACGCATCGCAGCAACCGCAACCGAGATCACGCGCGAAGTTGGCGCCGCCTCATTCAAAAATCCGGCTAAACTGCAGCAACTCGCGCAGTTCGAGGTTGCCCTGATCGATGCGTTCGAAAAAAACCTCGGTTCCCGTGCGTTCGGCGTGTTTGCCAACAAGTGCTGGCCCGCTTTCGAGCGCTCTTTTGGCTTCGTGCCATGCTATATCAATAGCCGACTGGCGACCAAGGGCATCCCTGTGGCCTGCGAGTCTGACATCTATGGTGCGGTTTCGGAATTCATGGCGCAATGCGCTTCGCTCACGCCTGTTACCCTGCTGGATATCAACAACACCGTACCGAACGATCTGGAGATTCCAGATCTGAAGGGCGCGATGCGCGCCGACCTTTTCATGGGGTTCCACTGCGGCAACACGCCCACATGCAACCTCTGTCCGGGATGCAACCTGAAACATCAGTTAATCATGCACCGTCTGCTGGAGCCCGACAAGGAACCGGACATCACATGGGGCACATTGGAAGGCACACTCAAACCCGGCGCGACGACTATTTTCCGCCTGCAAGGAACAAGCGATAATCACCTGCAGGCGTACATCGCTGAGGGACACATTTTGGATGCAAATCCGTACTCGTTCGGCAGTATCGGCGTTTTTGGCATCCCAAACTTTGCGCGTTTCTACCGCCACGCATTGATCGGCAAGTGTTATCCGCATCATACTGCCGTGGCATGGGCGCACACAGGTCGTGTGCTTTTCGACGCCCTCCACCTGCTTGGCGTTGCCGATGTCGCCACGCCACGCCAAGCCAGCGACCGCTATCCCTCGGAAAATCCGTTCGGCACGTAGATGACCGTTTTGCTTGTTGTTCGGCAGTGCCCGGCAAGGCGGGCATGGGTTGCGAACGACGTTACTAAGGACACGACATGAAAACGAAACGATACGCGATAGGCGTCGATTACGGAACCAATAGTTGCCGTGCGTTGCTGGTGGACGTGGCCGACGGCAGCGAATTGGCCATGCATGTTTTTCCATACCCGACGGGCGAAGCGGGCATCATTCTCGACTGTCGCGATCCCAATCTGGCGCGCCAGCATCCCGGCGACTACATCGAGGGATTTCTGGCCTGCGTGGCCGCTGTCGTGCGTCAGGCGCGCAAGATTCGAGGCTTTTCGCCAGACCAGGTAGTCGGCATCGGCATTGACACCACGGGCTCCACGCCGCTGCCGGTGGACGCCAAGGGATGGCCATTGGCCATGACCAAGCGTTTTGCCGGAAATCCGGCGGCGCAGGCCTGGCTGTGGAAGGATCACACCAGTCATGCGGAGGCCGCCGCCATCACCGCGCATGCCCGTAAAATCGGTGCGCCCTATCTGGCCAAATGCGGCGGCGTCTATTCCAGTGAATGGTTCTGGTCAAAAATCTGGCATTGCCTGAATACCGCGCCCGATGTTTTCCACGCCGCGCATGCGTGGGTCGAAGCCTGCGATTTCGTGCCTGCCTATGTGACCGGCAAGCTCAGTCCGGCCAGTATGCCGCGCAGCATCTGTGCCGCCGGGCACAAGGCCATGTTCGCCACGCAGTGGGGTGGTCTGCCTTCGGAGAAGTTTCTGCGCGGTCTGGATCCAAAACTCGCGGCCTTGCGGGGTCGCCTCTATGATCGCGCCGTGCCGTCGGATCAGGTCGCCGGGTTTCTGATTGAGGACGTTGCGCGCCGGGTCGGGCTTCCGCAAGGCGTTCCGGTTGCGGTTGGAGCGTTCGACGCTCATCACGGCGCGGTGGGTGCCGGCATCCGTCCTGGCGCTTTGGTCAAAATCATCGGCACATCGACCTGCGATATGATGGTTGCGCCAGCCACTGCAAAAGGGTTGGATGTTTCCGGCATTTGTGGCCTCGTGCCTGGATCGATCCTGCCGGATATGATCGGCCTCGAGGCGGGGCAGTCGGCCGTGGGCGACATCTTTTTATGGTGCGCCAATCTCCTGTGTCCGGAAGGACGCTCAGGAGGCAAGGCCATTGCCTGTCTGACACGGGAAGCCGCCGCGCTGACGCCCGGCGCTTCGGGATTGATGGCGCTCGATTGGAACAACGGGAACCGGACCATTCTTGTGGATCCGATGCTCAGCGGATTGCTCATCGGCCAGACGCTGCACACGACCCGGGGCGAAATCTTTCGCGCGTTGGTCGAGGCCACGGCTTTCGGAGCGCGGACCATCATCCAACGGTTTGTGGAGTCCGGCGTACCCGTGAAGGAAGTGGTCAATTGCGGCGGCATCGCGGAAAAAAGTCCCTTCCTGATGCATGTCTATGCGGATGTCTGCAATCTGCCCATGCGCATCAGCCGTTCCTCCCAGACCTGCGCGTTGGGCGCGGCGATTTTCGGCGCCGTTGCAGGCGGATCCCATCGCACCGTTGCGGCCGCCCAACGCGCCATGACGGGCACAAAGGCTCTCGTCTATCGTCCGGACCGCGCGCGCGCCAGGACATATTCCGAACTGTACGCGATTTATCGCGATCTGCACGACGCATTCGGGAAGACGGGACAACATCCACCTCTCGACGACATCATGAAACGCTTGATTGCCATCCGCACACAGGCTCGGTCAGGATAAAGACACTTTGGAGAGTTTCCATGTTTGACGACCTAAAAAAACAGGTTCTTGAAGCCAACCTCGCCTTGGTCGGAAACGGCTTGGTGACCCTGACCTGGGGTAATGCCAGCGCCATTGACCGCAGTCGGGGAGTGGTGGCCATCAAGCCCAGCGGTGTGCCTTACACCGGCATGACCGCAAACGACATCGTGGTGGTCGATCTCGACGGGCGGACCGTTGAAGGCAGCCATCGTCCTTCGTCCGATCTGCCCACACATTTGACGCTCTATCTTGCCTGGCCAGACATTGGCGGTGTCGTTCACACGCATTCGCTCCACGCCACCATGTTCGCGCAGGCTTGCAGGCCGATTCCGTGCCTGGGAACGACACACGCAGACCATTTCCATGGAGCCGTGCCGGTCACGCGCGTGCTGACCGAGTGTGAAGTCGCAGACGATTACGAAACCAATACGGGAGCCGTCATTATTGAACGCTTTGCGGAACTGGACCCGCTGCACGTTCCAGCCGCGCTGGTTGCGACCCACGGACCCTTTGCCTGGGGGCTCGATGCCTTGGATGCTGTTCACAACGCCGTGGCGCTGGAACATGTCGCTCACATGGCTTTGGGCACGCTTCAGATCCAACCCAACGCCGCTTCGCTGCCTACCCATATTCTCGAAAAACATTTTTCGCGCAAACACGGGCCGAACGCCTATTACGGACAAAACATCCAAAACAGTTCGGTCGCGGGCCGTTCGAGAACTACACGGACCGTTTACAGGCCGCACAGATCGGACGCTATCGCACAACTGTGACCGAAATGCTGACGCCCTACCTCTATCCAGGCGAATCTGGCGGGCGCGAAGATATGCGCTGGTGTACGTTCACCCACCCCGATGGGGCCGGCCTGCGCATCCGCGCCCTGGGCGACAACCTGCATTTTTCCGCGTTGCACGCCTCTTGGCAGGATCTGGCGTCAGCGAAATATCTCCACCACGTGTGAGACGTATGTGCACCTCGATGCCCGCCACAGCGGACTGGGTGGCGATACCGGCTGGACGCCTAACATCCACCCCGAATTTCAGGTGCTTCCCGGACGTTATCGCTTCGGCTTCACGCTACAGGCCACCCTATGATACTCGAGTTTTTTTATGAATCAGTTTCGGTGTCGACTGAAAAGCGACGCCTCGCGCCGTACGGCAGGAAAAATTCGGCTGGGGCAACGATGCCCGCGCGACAGGCCACACGGGCCACTTTTGCGGCAAAGTGTCAGCGCTCCAGCGCGGAGCATAGGGAGCTATTGTGAATGTTTGTCGGCCGCACGAATTGCTAAAAAAGAGCACGAATGGTTAATTATCAGTTCCTGTTTTCTATGAGAAAATGTATAATACATCTTTAAGGAAAGACAGGGTATGTGTGAAATGAGAGGGGTCATCGATGAATAACAGCAACGGGTTGCGAAACACAGATCGAAATCATGTTTGTCTGTTTGCTCTGATCGTGGGCGCAATTGCGCTCTTCACGCCAATGGCGCAGGCGTCGGAAACCGCCGCATGGACCGGCGGCAGCGGATACTTCACCAACGGCGCCAACTGGAACACCGGCGTCGCCCCCACGAATCTTCTCGACACGGCGAACATCACCAACCAGACAGCCGGTTACACAGTCACGCTTTACAAGCCCACACCAACCCTCACCAACAACCTGCTCGTGGTTTCCAACACAACCCTGGTCATTACCCAGGCGGTGATGACCGTGACGAACACTGTGGTCTCTAGTGGTTACACTGGAAACAGCAGTCTAAGCCCGGGTGCGCTCACGTTGTGGTCCGGTGGCCACTTGGAAATCGACAACGGCGGCGTCTTGAACATCACGGCCAGCATCACCAATAATGATATCCAGTGGAATGATCCCAATGGCTTGGTGGTCCTGAACAGCGGCGGCATGCTCAACTCAATTGGCGCGACGAATTGTAATATGTGCAATACCTCTGGATGGACAAACCACATCACATCCACCACAGGATCAGGGGGCACCCCTGGATCGGGGGGTGTTTTAAATTATGGCGGCAACAGAACCCTCTATCTGTGCCGATATGCTACCAACTCAACCCTGATCATCGACAATGGCGTAACGGTCTCGAATATTAACAACCTTTATGTTGGCGGCAACGCTGGCATCAATGACACGATGTGGATTACAAATGGAGCCTCCGTGTGGCTCAATTATGGAGTAGCCGTCCTTTACATCGGTGCCAGTGCTGGGGCTCTAAATAATGGCATCGTGGTAAGCAATGCTTCCCTGTACACAGCCGGGAGCACCTCGATAGGCAACAGTTCTTGTACCAACGGTTACCTGATTGCCACTGCCGGATCGATGATTTCCAACTCCGGTGCCATCAATATCAGCAGTGCTATTCAGGGCATCGGCAATAATATGATTCTCAACAATTCGACGCTGTTGATGACGAATGCAACGAGCCTCGTCTATATAGGCGGCACGACCAATTACCTGATAATCACCAATGGAGCCAACGCCACGGCATACGGGTTGAACGTCGGAAACAGTGTCGTAGGGACCAACTGTTATGCGATTATTGACCACTCGACGTTTAACCTGACAACCCCGGGAGGCACTGCGATTTCGATCGGTACCGGAGCGGCCGTCAATAATTACGTGACCATGAACAGCGCAACAGTCGCCATGGTAAACACGTACGGTCTCGTCAATATTGGCGGGACCAACAACAACACCCTGCTTGTCACCGGTGGATCGTTGTTGACCAACGCTAATGTGGAGATTTCTTCCTCAGCCGGAGGTTGCAATAACAGCATGACCATCAACAATTCGACGAGCATCGGTGTGGGTGCCAATAACAACTTCTATGTTGGCTACGCTGCAGGCACGAACAACGATCTGTTTGTCACCAATGGAAGCTCCGTGACCGCATACGAAATTATCGTCGGGCAGGTTGCCGCCGCAAGCAACTGTTACGCGCTTGTGGACCACTCGACGCTTAACCTGTCGAACACAACTGCGATTGCGATCGGAGGCAACAATAATTACATGACCATGAACAGCGCAACAGTCACCATGATGGCCCCGTATGGCGCCATCAATGTTGGCAACACTGTTGGCGGGACCAACAACACCCTGTCTGTCACCGGTGGATCGTTTATAACCAACGCTAATATAGTCGTTGGCTCCGCTGCCGGAAATTGCAATAACAGTATGACCTTCAGCAGTTCGACGAACATAGGTGTGAATGGCTCCAAGACCGAAATCACCGTCGGCTACGCCGCTGGCACGAACGACTATCTGCTTGTCACCAATAATAGCGCCTTGACCACATACGTGTTGGATGTCGCCAACGCTGGCGGCTCGACCAACTGTTATGCAACCTTCAGCAACGCGACGCTAACCACGACATGCAACGGCAATGCCATTATTCTCGGCCAATACGCTGGCGCGATGAGCAATTCGTTGAGCTTTTACAATTCAATGATCTATGCGAATAACGGCGGTGCTATCGCTATTAACAGCTTCAGTGGCAATAACAACGGCGGCAGCAATAATGTGATGACCTTTAACAACTCCACGGGAACTCTGGGTGGTAACATAACCTTCGGCAACAGCTATAGCGTCGGCATGCCCTCGTCACTCCCCCTGTGCGGCAATGGCCTGGTCATCACCAATGGCTCGTACTTGGGGACTACGAACAACTCCTGTAGCATCAGCCTGGTAGGCTTTGGGAACTACATTCTGGTTGCGGGAACCAATTCAGCGGGACGCCAATCGATTCTGGATTTAGGAACGGCCGGGGCGGGGCAGTTTACGATTGGATCTCCCGGTTCCGGATGCTGGATACGCGTGGATGCGGGTGGAGTGATTTCGAATGTGTGTGGTAAAGGCTCAATTGGCTACTATGTTGCTAACACCAACAACTACGCCACCTATAACGCTACACTGATCATTACCAACGGTGGGCGAGTGATTGGCGGCCCCCTTGGCACCTGCTATGGGTGGAACATAGGCGGAGGGGGCGGGGGCCCATGCGGCGCCATCAACGCGGGCATGATTGTTTCAGGCCCCGGCTCCGTATTCGATTGGTCAACGAATGAAAATCTGGTCGCTGGTAATCCTTGCCTGGGTGTGCCATCCGTGAAAAGTGGTTTTGGCACAAACGGCTATCTGATCGTCAACAACGGCGGGTTGGTTAAGCTTGACTTAAACACCCAGGCGGTTGTCGCTGTGGGTAGTCAGGTCAATTCTCTCTCCAACTCCGTAGGCAATACCATCACGATCGCATCCGGCGGAACACTGGAAGCCATAAGCTATGTGGCGACCAATGCTGTTGCGGGGAACACCATCACCAACTTCGGCGGTATCTATCAATTCGCATCGCCCAGTCAAGTGCCTATCCTGACAAGCTCCGGCAGCGGCGTGGGCATTTACTTGAACAGCGGGACCATCTCGTACCGCTCGACTTCGAATGCGGACGTGAATTGCAACCAACCCGGCAAGCCGCTGGACTCGGCAGCCAAGATGACCTTTGTTGCGGGCGGCACCAACATCTTCCGCCTGAACTGGGCTACGAACCAGTTTGCCACCCGTCAGGGGTACGTCTTTGACCCGAATCTGGGAGCGACAAACTTCTATCGCCTCGAAATGGTGACAGCCGGCACCCCGGGTACGATCCCGACTGTGGGTGGCAGCACGTGCTATCGCGGGACCAATGGCGATTCGCTCACCATCGGAACCAGTGTCAATTCCGGTGGACAGATGCTTTGCTCCAACACCGCGGCTACGGTCAGCCTGATCTTTACCAACAACGGCACGTTGTCGATCGAGAACAGCACCTTGACGTTTGGGGCGAACGCGACCATCAACGGTGGGGTTGTGATCGACCTGAACAACCTGACGTCTGGGCAAGTGGCAGGCGCTACTCCCGTGATTCAGGCCTCTTCCAACCTGACGATCACCGGAACCAGCACGCTCACATTGCTCGGTGCCACAAGCACCAACCTGTCTCTGATAGCCTGTTCCGGAACGGTGATTGGAAAGTTTGGTTCGGTCGTCGGCTTGCCTCAAAATACCGTCATCTCCTACAGTGCTGGAAAAATCGCACTGGCGCAAGCGGCGGCAGGGTCAACCATGATCTTTTGGTAATTTCAACCCTACCGCCTCCGCATTCCTTGACAGACCCGCTGGACATGCACGCTCTGGGCGTGACGTACGTCGGCACCACCGCGACGTCGGTCATGTTTGAGGATGCAAAAACCCGATTCGGCTGGGTTCGTTGAAAACACCCGGCGCTGCACCGGCGGGGTATTAGTCAGGAGTTTGAGACATGCACTACACGCTGCCCAAGGATGAACACGACTTCCTGCGCAGCCTTGCCCGTCGTCAAGCCGAGATCGCCGTCCTGCCAGTGATGGCTGCCCGCAAGCGCATGTGGACGGAGATGAACGACGGCAAGCCAGGCGTCCGTCCTTTGTGATCGAGACCTGGACTTTTGATCGCGACTTCATGCCCGAGTCCATCTACCGCTGCCAAAGTCCCTAGACAAGCAGGATTTGTGAAATTGAAATATGTGTTTTTATTGGAGCCAACAGTCGGGATCGAACCGACGACCTGCTCATTACGAATGAGCTGCTCTACCAACTGAGCTATGTTGGCCAAAAAGCGTTTAGAACAATAACGTTTCGCAATCCTTGCCGTCAAGCTTGGCGCGTCAGCGGGCAGAAACAGGCCGACCGGAGAACAGGGATCAGCGCCTCCACAAATAGACCGTCAGCGCCGCGCAGCAGATGCCCACCAGCATTCCCATGAAGACCTCAAGCCGGGTATGCCCAAGCAACTCCTTGAGCCGCCGCTCGGAGAGGTGGTGCTTGATCACGATCTCATCGAGAATCTGGTTCAAAATCCGGGCCTGTTGCCCTGCCGCGCGACGGACAACTGCCGCATCGAACATGGTCACTGCCGCAAAGGCAACGGCCAGGACGGTGATTGGGCTCGTAAATCCTTCGGTGATCCCGATTGATGTGGCCAGCGCGCAGACCAGCGCGGAATGCGCGCTCGGCATGCCGCCTGTGCTTACGAGAAAACGCATGTCAAGTCGTCCCGTGCGGCGGTAGGCGTTGATCATCTTGACGATCTGGGAAAGCGTCCATGCCAGGATGGCCGACCAGAACCAGGGTGTGGTGACAAGATGAAACGGCGAGTTTTGCATAACACCTTCAGGGTTTCTCTGTTTGCCGGCCTGCCGGAAACCCTTCTGCCGGACCGACAAAGTATGACACGAGGCGGAAGAAGGTAAAAGCACGATATTGAACGAACGCGTTTAGGCGCGCTTCAAGATGTGGCGGACAATCTCCGCCGGGCAGTTGAACCGCAAGGGCACGCAGCTTGCCCCGGTTCCCGACGACGTATAGCCATGTGTCTTGCCGTATCGCCAGGCTCCACGCAGAAAATTTCTTGGGCTTCTATCGTTTCGGAGCAGAATGGTGCCTCCGGGAAGACAAAACTGCCCGCCATGCGTATGGCTCGCCAGCATGAGATGCACGCCATGCGCATCCGCCTCCCGGTAAAGAGATGGCGTGTGCGACAAAAGAATGCGAAGCGTATGGTTCGGCGCATGGGCGAGCGCGCGTTCAATGTCGTGTGTGGCAAAATAGTGAGGATCATCCACGCCAGCCAGAACGACCTGTGCCTCGCCCTTGTTCCAGACCACATGCTCGTTGAGCAGGAAGCGCATGCCTGCCGCCTCAAGTGGGGGTACAATGGCAAGCACATCATGATTTCCAAGCACCCCATAAACAGGCGGTCGGAGGTGGGCCAGAATGTCGATCATGCCTTTAACCGCATAGTCGGTCCCCACGTCAGTGACATAATTACGAAAATCACCAGTAATCACCACCATGTCATAAGAGACATCTTTGATCTTTGAAAACAGATTCGATAGAAAATCCTTGTCGAGGTCCAAATGCAAATCGCTCAACTGCAGGATGGTCAAGCCTTCCAGACTGGGGTGAAGTTTTCGGACCGGCACCACATTGTCCACCACGCGCGGGTTTAAATATTCAAGATGTCCAATATGGTAAAAGCCTAAGACGCGGAGCAGCCACTGAAGGATGCGGGATCTCAGGAGAGCCCGGAGGATATAGGTCTTGGGATTGAACGCAAAGCGCCGAATAGGGGTCTGCGATTGTTCAATTCTGAGTCTTTTCTTGAACAGCGCCCCCCCCATCCGTTGCTCAAGGGTGGCTATTGTGAGATCAAACATCACGATTGCTATGTTAACCCAACGAGTGGGCGCCGACAAGCCTGCTCAATTCAGGGGAAGAATCAGAATGAAGGTGGTTTTTTCGGCATCGCTGCGTCCGAGCGCCAATGTTCCGCCGTGTGCCTGGATGATTTCACGCGCTAGGCTTAATCCAAGGCCAGAACCATCCACCCGGCGGTTGCGCGACTTGTCCGCGCGATAAAAGCGCTCAAAAACCTCTCCTTGTTCTTCAGAAGGAATGCCTGGGCCTGTGTTGGATATGGAGAAAAGCAGCCGGTTTTGTTCCTGACGCAAGGTGATGTCAATCTCGCCTCGCGTATCATTGAACTTCACCGCGTTGGTTGCCAGGTTTTGAAGCGCTTGGTTCAAAAGATCGGCATCGCCTGTGACCCAGGCTCCGGGCTCAATGATTGTCGTGATGCGCAAGCCCTCAGCCAGTCCGGGCAGATCATCCGCCACGGATTGCGCCATTTCCGAGAAATCCAGGCGATCCCTGTTCAGGCGCATCTGTCCGGCGTCGGCTTTGGTCAGCAACAAAAGTTTGTGCACGATCACTTTCAGGCGTTGAACTTCCTCAAGCAAGCCTGCGCAGGTGCGTTGCTCCTGAGATTCAGGCGTCGCCTGCTGCACGGCCTGCTCCAGTTGTCCCTGTAGAATGGTCAGCGGCGTTTTAAGTTCATGCGCGGCATCGGCGCTGAATCGTGTGGCCTGCTTGAAGCTGCGTTCCATGCGCGCGAGCATCCCGTTGATGACGTCAATCAGGCGCTGAAATTCCCGGTCTGCCGACATGGGAGGCACCCGGCGGCTGAGTTCCCGCGCGTCAATCTCTTCGGCTACGCGTGTGATCACCCGCACCGGTCTCAACGTCAAGCCGGCCAGCACCCATCCGGCGCATGCCAAAAGAAGCAGCGCAACCGGTGTGGCCACAAGAAAGGCATTCCAAATCCGTTGAATCTCGGCATGAAATTCAGCTAGATCCGCGCCGATGAGAAGCACGACGTCATCGTTGCCCATGATCGCAAGCCGCCAGGTTCGATTCTGCAGGGTGCGCGTCATGAAGATGGGCTTCAGCACGTGCATGGGCGGCGGAGGTTGCATAGGCATGGGCCTGTGCGATTCCAACTCCGGTGGCTGGAACGGCGCATGATCCATCTCGGGCGGCGGCGGGTTGTCATTGAGTTGCGGAGGGGGAGGGCGGTTATGGGAGCGCTCTCCAAAGTCTTCTGGTCGTGATGCGAGAGGATAGATTGGAAAGGGTCCGCCATGAAACGATTGCGCGTCGCAGGCAGGGGAGATTCCCAAACTTTCCGGAGTCAGGATCAGGGCCTTGGGCCATTCCGGCGAACGAAACAGAAGTTGCCCGTCATCGCGTCGATGCGCTTGCAGGATATGTTGCGACAGTCGGTCATCTCCATAGGTGGAGAGCAGGGAATCGTACACATGTTCCCAATGATGAGGCGGCTGAGGTTTGGCCAGATGCGCGTCGCCCAATGCCTGTAACTCGCGATCCAGGCGCTCCAACCCGATACGCTGCGCCGCGGTCAGCGAAAACCAGGCCATGCCCAATGCCACCAGCCCGGACATGAGCGTGGCCAGCAGGACAATCTTGACCTTGAAGGATAGGTGTTTTCCACTCATGGCGATCACGTTCGCGCGGATGGAAAGGCTTACGGAGCGGCCTTGCGCATTCGGTATCCCACGCCGCGCACGGTTTCGATCATCGGCGCTTCCGAGTTGTCGCCCAGTTTCTTTCGAAGCCGGGCGATGTTTACATCCACCAGGTTGGTCTCGGGGTCAAAGGCATATCCCCACACATGCTCAAGAAGCTGTGTGCGTGTAAAGACACGCCCCGGCGTGCGGAGGAGATGCTCAAGCAGGATAAATTCGCGCGCGGTCAGACTCACGGCCTGGCCCTTGAATTTCACTTCGCGCGTAATCAGGTTCACGATCAGGTCGCCGTTTTGCAGCATGGTCATCTTCTCGCCGGAGATGCGGCGGGTCACCGCATGAATGCGCGCGGTGAGTTCTTCGATATAAAACGGCTTGGTCAGGTAATCATCCGCGCCGAGGTTGAGTCCCTCCACGCGCTCGTGCGGTTCCGAGCGCGCGGTGAGCAAAATAACGGGCGTGGCGTTGCCCTGTGCGCGCAGTCCTCGAAGCACGCTGAGACCATCCCGTCCGGGGAGCATGATGTCCAACACCAGAACATCATAGGTCCGCGTGGTGGCGAGTGTGTAGGCGTCGTTGCCGTTGCCGCACACGTCCACGCCAAATCCTTGTTCCTCCAGTCCCTGGCGGACAAAGCCGGCGATTTTGCGCTCATCTTCAACTACAAGCACACGCATGTCTTCAGGATAACAGGCTGCCAGGCAGTCGGCCAATGACACTTTTGTCATCTTGGCGTAGTCTTGTTTGTCATGTTCATGTCGTTATCTAGGGGTGTGACAACGGGAGACCTTTTGGCCTTCCGCAATACACGGAAAGGAAGATGCATCATGAATCGTATTTCACGTGTCAGCATGCTGACAGCCGCACTGTTGTGCGGCGCATGGTCTGTTCTTGCCCAGCAGTGTCCGCCACAAGGCGGCGGGGCATCTGCCGGCGGCGGTGACCGCGGACCGGGCGGTCCGGGGATGGATCGCCCCGCCATGCCGCCCGGCGGAGGCCATGACCTTCGCGAGCAGCTTAAGCGCGCAGGAGCCACGGATGCTCAAATCCAGGCAATGGTGGATTTGGATCGTGCGCAGCAGATTAAGCGCATTGACCTGCACGCCAAGGTCGAGAAGGCAGAGTTGGAACTGCATTACCAGATGCAGTCCACCAACATGGATGAGAAAGCGGCAATGGATGCCGTAGATACGCTCACTGCGGCGCATGCGGAGATGATGAAGCAGGAGATCGTCAGCCAGATCAAGGGAAAGCAGATTCTGGGCAGCGATGTCATGAATAAGTTTCAAAACTCCATGTCGCAACAGCCTCATGACCGTCGTCCGCAACCTCCATCCGGGCAGGGACCGAACAACCCGCGTCCTCCAAGAAATGGCGGCCAGACTCCAGGTGGTTCGGACAACAATTCGAATCCACCACCACCTCCACCCGACGAAAATCAGCCTTCGGGTGTTGGACAATAAGGTGCTGATGCAGGTAAAAACACGCCCGCCTGCGCGTGTTGCGCGCAGGCGGGATTTCCAGGAGCGCCAGCCATGAAACAATCTTTTTTCCTGTTGCTGAGTTTGCTCATGGGGTCAGCCGCCTTTGCGACTGATCGTCTCTACACGGTTGTTGGAACCGGTCAGTCTTCATGCTTTGACAATCAGAACGAAATCGCGCCGCCGCATTCAGGCCAGCCTTTTTATGGACAGGATGCGCAACACCCAGGCCCCGCGCCATCGTACCGCGACAATGGCAATGGCACGATTAGTGACCTCAACACGGGCTTGATGTGGGTTCAGGCGCGTGGAGCCAAGGTTTCATGGGCTGATGCTGCTGCCGGCGCAGCCACATGTCGGGTGGCTGGTTACAGCGATTGGCGCATGCCAACCATCAAGGAGCTTTATTCGCTTATTCTTTTCACGGGATTCAGTTTTCGAACCGCAGCGGAATCCAAGCCTTATCTGGACACCCGTTTTTTCGGCTTTGCCTGGGGTGATGAATCCATCGGCGAGCGCCTGATCGATTGTCAGGACTGGAGCGCCACTGAATACATCCGCACGACCATGAACGGCGATGCCACTGTGTTCGGCGTGAATTTTGCCGATGGTCGCATCAAGGGTTATCCAAAAAACAGAAACCGCCGGGAAGGTCCAACCCTGAACAAGCTGTATGTCCGGTACGTTCGCGGCAATCCAGGTTACGGCAACAACAGCTTTCATGCCAACGGCGATGGCACCGTCACAGACCGCGCCACTGGTCTCATGTGGCAGCAGGCAGACAGCGGTCGCGGCATGAATTGGGAACAGGCCCTCGCATACGCCACATCACTCAATCTTGCCGGGCATTCCGACTGGCGGCTTCCCAATGCCAAGGAGTTGCAAAGCATCATGGACTACACCCGCGTTCCGGCGATGGATCCGATTTTCACAGTCAGCCGCCTGAGCGATGGCGAATATTCCTGGGAATGGACCAGCACCACGCATCTGGACGGACCTCCGGACCGTCGCGCGTCTACCGCAGTCTATCTTGCCGTCGGTCGCGCGCTGGGCTGGATGCCGTCGTCTCCCAGCCAGGCCTTCCGCCCACGACCGATGAATGACGAAGGGGCCGCAGGTGTCATGGGGCGTCGCCCGGCGCTGGAGGATGGTGAATACCGCTTGTTGGATGTGCATGGCGCAGGCGCGCAGCGAAGTGATCCCAAAAGCGGAGATCCTGCCGCTTTTCCGCATGGACGCGGCCCGCAGGGCGACGTCATTCGAATCTTCAACTATGTGCGGTGCGTGCGCAACGACCTTGCGCCGAGCGCCCGATGATGCGATCTGAACCACGCGAGATTACATCGCGGCGCGAATCGCCTGATCCAGGTCCGCGAGGATGTCCGCCACATCTTCAATGCCGACCGACAGGCGGATAAACTCCGGCGAAACGCCGGCTGCCTTCTGTTCCTCGGTCGTCAGTTGAGAATGTGTCGTGGACGCGGGATGAATCACCAGCGTGCGCGCATCACCAATATTCGCCAAATGACTCGCCAGCTTGACGGAGTTGATGAACTTCACGCCAGCCGCCTTGCCGCCGCGAATGCCAAAACCGATGATTGCGCCCGCGCCGTTGGGCAGGTATTTCTTCGCCTGCGCATGATGGGTGTGCGAGGCGAGCCCCGGATAGTTCACCCAGGCCACGCCGGGATGCTTCTCCAGCCACTCCGCGATCTGCTGCGCATTGCGCACATGGCGCTCCATGCGCACATGCAGCGTCTCAACGCCGATGAGGAAGAGAAACGCCGCGAATGGGCTCATGCACGCGCCTGTGTCGCGCAGCCAGTGTGTGCGCACATGCACAATGAAGGCAATGTTGCCAATCGGTTTGAGCGCCTCGGTGAAGACCAGGCCATGATAGGCCGGGTCCGGTGCCGCAAACTCCGGCCAGCGCTTTGAATCCTGGGCCCATTGGAATGTTCCCGCGTCAATAATCGCGCCGCCGACATGCAGCCCATGCCCGCCCAGAAACTTGGTGGTCGAGTACACAACAATATCCGCGCCATGCTCGATCGGACGCAGCAGCATGGGCGTCAGCACCGTGTTGTCCACGACCAGTGGCACGCCGACCGCATGAGCCGCATCTGCCACGCGCCGGAAATCGGGGACGTCGTTGCGGGGATTTCCAACAGATTCGATATAGACCAGCCGCGTCTTGTCATCCGCCAGCTTGGCAATCTGCTCAGGATGGCTCGAGTCAAAGAAACGCACCTCCACGCCCAGCTTGGCAAAGGTCTGCGAGAAGAGCGTCCATGTGCCGCCATACAGGCTGCGGGAGGAAATGATGTTCTGTCCGGAATGGGCCAGCGTCAAAACCGTTGCCGTGATTGCCGCCTGCCCGCTGGCCAGCGTCAGCGCAGCCACTCCGCCTTCCAGCGCGGCCAGGCGCTTTTCCAGCACATCGCACGTCGGATTCCCGAGCCGGGAGTAGATGTTGCCGAACTCTTTCAGCGCAAACAAATTCGCCGCATGATCGGTGTCGCGGAAAAGGAAGGATGTCGTGGCATAAATCGGAACCGCACACGCCAGGGTGGCGGGGTCGGCTGTCTGTCCGGCATGCAGTGCGCGGGTTCCAAATCCAGGTTGTTTTTCGCTCATGGCAGGGCTCCTTGTGACGATCAGCGCCACAGGCATGCATTCTGACGCATTCGCCTCGTGGCGGGCAATGGGAAAACACTTCCGCGGTCAGGGATCATTGGGTGCGTCAGGAGGCACGGTTTGGCTTGCTCCGGATACGCGATGATCCACGGACGGTCCCGGTCGCAATACATAGCCCCAGATGCGCACCAGACTGCGAATGGGCCGATGTGGATTAAAGAGGTGCGTGCTCAATGTCTTGCACGTCACCGCCCCCTCGGGCAAACGCAGGAAGCAGAACGTGGTGGCCAGCATGAGCAGCGCATACCCCATCGCTACAATGGCAAACGGCGTGGATGTTCCCCAGTGGATACTCCAACCCACCAGCAGCGAGGAAATGCCGCCCGCTACGGCCAGCGCCGCAGCCCAGAGGGCGTTGTAGGCATGGCGATAGTTCGGATTCATGCGCAGCATATAGGCGCGCGTACTCGACACATACGTTCCTGTTTCTGCAACAGCCACCAGCAGGCAGAGCGCAATGGCATACCCGCGCGCTTCGAAACCGAAGCAAAGCGGAATCATCGCCAGCAGGCAGAACGACATGAGCAGGGTTGCAGCCGCAATGCTCGTCGGGCTGCTGTGCGTATCTGCGATGCGCCTCCAGCGCAGGGTGGTAAACACCGTCACCAGACTTCCCATGGACATGAAGAGCAGAATCGTGCCCGCCCCAAGCCCCACGCGATCGCGCAACAGCAGCGTCAGCAGAAGCGCCTCGCCGGCCATCACAAACGTGCATAGCATCATGCACCCCAGAAATCGCGCAAAGATTCGGTCGCGAAGGGCGATTTCAAAGCCATGATGCCAAGCCGTCCCGGATGTCATGGCCGGCGGCTGTCCACCGGGCACACGCGCAATGGAGCGAATGCTCATCAGCCCCGCGATCACGCCACAGGCTGCGATGACCGAAAAGCGCCAGAGCTGCGGCTGCGACCCCAGGAAGAAAAAGCAGATTACGCCGAAGGTCACGCCCAGCAGGCGCGTCATGATCGTTTCAATGGAATAAAAACGGGCCAGGCTTTCGGACGGAACGATCTCATGTATCCAACTCGACCACGCAATCCCGGCGAACGCGCGCGTGATGCAAAACAGACCTACTGTCGCGGACAGCAGGATCATGGCGCCCGATGTTCCCCAGCGCAGATAAACCCAGGGCGATAATGCCAGCGGCGCCACCAGAATGTTGCGCATCGTCCAGCCTGTCATGAGCAGGCGCTTGGACCCGATCCGCTCCGCCAGCGGTTTGGTCGCAATACCCAGCACGCTGGCGAAAAAGGCGAGCGAGTTCAGCACTCCGACGCTGGCCGAGTCAATGCCCAGCGCGCGCGCATGCAGGATCAGCACCGTGCCCACGATAGATTGCCAGGAGATGACATTCAGGAACAAAAACGCCAGAAACCGGCGCGGGCCTTCTCCGAGTGGACCGAAAAGTTCGTGGAGATGCGTATCTAGTTTTGTGATTCCAGTTTTCACAACAGGCAAAAAGAGTATCAGATTTTCAGGTCACTGGACATGCCTTGCCCAAGGGGATGTGGCCGGATCGGCGCACCCACCCGCCTCTCGCCGCCTGTTCAGAACAATTCACCTTGTTGTATGGATGGCGTTGCTTGCTGCTCGCCTCCCGTTGCAATCCTCGCGAGCAGTTCCTGCTCGCCATACTGTCGGATGCCCAGTTCCTGTGCCCGCGCATACTTCGTGCCGCCCGGATCGCCCCCCACGACGAGTCCTGTAACCGCCTGAGTCACAGTATCCGCCACACGACCGCCCGCTTCGCGAATGCGCGTGGCCATCGCCTCGCGGGAGACGCTCAACTTGCCCGTGATCACAAACGTTTCGCCTGCGAGGGGTCCGCTTTCAACCTCCGTCGGCGCAGCCCGCATCACAGGATGAATCCCCAGCTCATTCAATCTGCACAGCAGATCACGTCCATAGCGGCTTTCAAAAAATGCCAGGATTGCCCGCACGGCCTCCGGCTTGATGGGCGATGAGAACTGCGCCGGGCGCTCTGCGCCCGATACCCGCGTGGCACCGCCATTGCGCACCAACCGTTCGCCCGTGGCGTCAATCTCCGCGCATACGTCGTCATAGCGCGTCTGCCGTTTGGCGCGCTCCTGGTCATTCTTCGGCGGATTCGTTCGCGCGCGCGGGTTTACCTCCTGCGCTTCGGCGAGGAGTTCTTCCAGTCTTACCACGTCGCGTAAGACCGGCGAGTTGACCAGATCAGACAATTGTCCATGCCGTACGGCAATCTGCTCCGACACCGTCGTGCCGATATTGGGTATGCCGAGCGCAAACAGCCAGCGGTCCAGCGGCAGTTTGCGCGCCATCTCGACAGACTGAAGCACCTTCCTGGCGTTCTTCTCGCCCAGCGGAACAACCTTGCCAGTGGAGGATGTGCGCATGGGCAGGGTTGCCAGTTTGTCCATCGGCAGGGTGAAGAGATCAAGCGGGTCACGGACCAGCCCGGACTCTGCCAGCTTCTCTGCCAGCACACCGCCCACGCCCTCAATGTTCAATGCGTTTCGCGCGGCAAAATGCTCAAGCCGGGCCACAAGCTGCGCCGGGCATGCCGGGTTGACGCAGCGGTGCGCCACTTCTTCGGGCCTGCGAATCACCTGCTCTTTGCACGCTGGGCATACGGCGACCATGACAAAGGGCTGTGCGTTGGCTTGGCGTTTCTCGGTGATCACGCTCTCAATGGCTGGGATCACATCGCCGGCCTTGACCACCCAGACATGATCGCCCACACGGATATCCTTGCGTTCAATTTCGTCCGCATTGTGCAGCGTGGCGCGGGCGATGACCGAGCCTGCCAGTCGCACCGGCTCCAACTCGGCCACGGGTGTCAGTACGCCTGTCCGACCCACCTGCACCGTGATCTCGCGCAGCACGGTCTCCATGCGTTCCGGAGGATACTTGAATGCCCGCGCCCAGCGCGGACTTTTGGCTGTTGCGCCCAGCGCGTCATAAAGCGCGCGATCGTCAACCTTGATCACCGCGCCGTCCATCTCAAATGGGAAATCATGCCGCTGCTTCTCCAGCGCCGCAATCGCCTCCAGCGCTGCCCGGATGTCTGAGCATCGTGTGTAGACGGGCACGCGGAATCCCCAGGCCGCCAGTTGCTCCAGGAGTTCCGAATGATGCTTAAACGCCACGCCGTCGAGAAGGCCAGTCGCATACAGCACGGCGTCCAGTGGACGCCGGGCAACTTCCCTGGGATCATAAAGCTTCAGGGAGCCGGCCGTCGCATTGCGCGGGTTCATGAACGGCGTCTCGCCATCAGCCTCCTGCTTCTGCGTCAGGCGTAAAAAACCCTCCTTGCTCATGAACACCTCGCCGCGCACTTCGACGACCGCAGCATGGGTGTCTATCCGCAGCGGAATCGCGCGGATGGTTCGGATGTTCTGCGTGATATTGGCTCCCACCTCGCCGTTGCCGCGCGTTGTGGCCTGCGTCAAATGACCGTGTTCATAACGGATGCCAAACGCCACGCCGTCAATCTTCGGCTCCACCACATAGGCGATGCGCTCCAGCCCAAGCTGATTTCTCAGGAAGCGGTCGAAATCCAGCAGATCGTCGCGAGAGTGCGTCTTGTCCAGACTCATCATCGGCGGATCGTGACGCACTTCCGCAAATGAAGCGAGGGGTTCGCCCCCGACCCGGCACGTGGGCGAATCCGGGCTTTGGTGCTCAGGATGCGCGCGCTCCAGCGCCTCCAGCTCGCGGTAGAGCTGGTCATAATCCGCGTCGCCGATCTCCGGTCGCGCCTCGACATAATAAAGTCGGTCGTGGCGCGTAATCTCGCCGCGAAGAAACGCAATCCGCCTGGCAATGTCGGATATGTCGGACATGATATTGGGCCATGAATCGTCTGGTTATGCCTTGGCGTCAGGCATTTTCTGCCCGTTGCCCTTTTTGGCGAAGAGTTTGTTCAACGACGTCTTCCACGATCCCAGTCGTGCTGTCAGCGGACGATCCGAGATCAGTTGTCTGCTGTTCATGAGCGGCATGATGGTGCTCACTCCCTTCGGCAGCGCCTGTTCCCGCAGCGGCATCCCCTTCATCACATGCTGCATGTCGCCCATGACGTCCGGCCACGCGGCATAGCGATCCTCCGGGAGCTTCATCATCATGCGGGATATAATCGTGCCAACCGTCAGCGGCAGGTCCGGCACATAGACATTGGGGTGGGGAATCTGGTCGGTTAGTTGACGGCGCACAACGACCTCGGGTCCGTCATCCTCAAAAGGGCTGTGGCCGGTGAGCATGTGGTAGAGCGTTGCGCCCAGCGCATACATGTCCGTGCGGCAGTCAATCGGCTGATGCCCCCGAATCTGCTCCGGGGCAAGGAAGTTCGGCGTCCCCACGATCATCTCCGAGTCCTCGTCCACCACATGGCCATCCGCGGGGACGAACGCAGCATGGTCAAAGTCAATCAACCGGGGCTCGCTTCGGGCGTCAATGTAGATGATCGACGGACTCAGTGTGCGGTAGACGATTCGGCTTTGCAGCCACGCGTTTGCCAGCGCCTCAGCCACGGTGCAGGCGATCTTCAGCCCGCGCACCACGTCAATAGGGCCATGCTCCGCCACCAGCTTGGAAAGGGAAGGGCCGTCCACGAACTCTGCCACGATGTAGTGGTGGTCCGTGTTGCTGACGATGTCGTAAATCTGTGCGATCCCCTGGACCTTCAACTGGGCGCAGGCCCGCGAAATGTCGAGAAATCGTTTGACCTCGTTCGGGTCCTTGACCAACTCCGCGCGCAGGAAGGTCAACGTCGTCATGCGGTCCAACGAATTCTGAGTGGCTTTGACGGTAAACGTTTTCCCGGTTTGCCGGATCGTTCCCAGAATGTTGAAGCCGGGCACTGAAATACAACTCATGATAGAGCACATCATAACACGTCCATGCCCCGCAGGAAAAGCGTTGGGACAATGGACTCGCCAACTCACCGGTTTGCACCGGAGAGCTTAGGGGGTATAATATATTTCATCAGTGAATGGTCGGCGCAAGATGTCTAATCCTGAGACTTTAAGATCATATCTGAGATCTCATGGGCATTCAGGGATCGACATCAATGAACAAGATCGACGCTTCTAGAAAGGACTTTCAATGAACGCGAAAAATCAGGGTTTATTCGGCAGTCGCCGCGCTTCTTTGGCTTGGAAGATAACGGCCATTTGTTCGCTTTTTGCCGTTGCAGGGCTGGCCACCACGCTGGTGATTCAACATATCCAGTCCCAAAAGCATTCGGACGTTCTGATTCCGTTCGCTCCTCCGCAGGCCGTGGAGACTCCAACGGTTGCCGTCCAGCCGGGCCCGGCGATTCAAGTGCCGTCTGCCGGCAACGATAGTCCGCCGCCCAATTATGCCGTGGCCGCGCCGAGCTCCAGCTTGGAAGGGGTTCCAGCCGCACCGGTTGTTGCGGCTACGCCCGTGACGCCAACTGTGGTTCAACCTGCGACGCCTGCTCCCGCCCTTGCGGATGTGACTTATTTTCAGGCCCAGATTCCTCCTGACAGCGGGCAATGGATTCACGAGGGTGGTTGTTGGTACTGGCGACCGACCGTGGTGATCGCCTCTCCCGAATGGCAACCCTATTGTGATGGCGGACATTGGGTTAATACGGAGCAATACGGCTGGTACTGGGAGTCCGACTATCCATGGGGATGGGCCGCCTTTCACTTTGGGCGATGGTTTCACCATCCTCACCACGGGTGGGTCTGGCAGCCGGATCGGGTTTGGGGCCCGGGTTGGGTTTGCTGGCGCCATGGCGGCGATTATTGTGGGTGGGCTCCACTTCCACCCGGAGTCTGCTTTGTGGCCGGGGTTGGATTTACGATTGCCGGTCGTCGGGTTGAGGAAGGCTGTGAATTTGGCCTGCGGCCCAAGGACTATTGCTTTATCGAATCAAGGCATTTTGAGGAGCGGAACTACCGCGCGTTTGTGATGCCGATGGCACGTGTAGTGGAAATTCACCATGAGACGGCCATCATTCACAACACCTATGTCTATCAGGACCGTCGGATCGTGAATACCGGCATCGAAGTCAGGCAGGTTGAGCGGGCTGTCAACCGGCGGATCATGCCTGTTGCCGTCACGGTGCAGATTCCCAGGGGAGAGATCAAAGTCGTGACGCCTCCTGTAGAAGCTCCCCATCACACAGGGCCGCATCCGGTGGAAGCCCCTGTTCCTGTGCGAGTTCAGGAACCTATGCCAGTAAATCCAAACAAGCCCGGTGTGGTGGTGCCGCCTTCCGAAAACATCCATCTGTTCAAGAGCCATACGGAGGAATCGCCTGCAAAACCCGTGGCGGTTCCTGTTGCGCCTTCCCAGCCTCCTCACGTGGTGCCGGTTCGACCTGAGGAACAGCCGTCAAATCCCCAGCATGTGCAGACGCCCATCGCAACTCCTGTTGCGCAGCCCGTGAAAGTTCAGCCGCTTCAAGAGGCCGAGCGCGTACGCGAACAGCAGGAGGCGGCAGCCAGAGTTGCGCAACAACAGGCTGAGCAACAGGTCGCTGCTGTGCGTGAGAAGGCCATGCAGCAGGCTCAGGCTCAGGCGCAGGCTGCTGCTGAAGCGGCTCGTGAAAAGGCCTTGCAGCAGGCGCAGGAGGCGGAGCGGATCAAGCAGCAACAGGAATTGGCGGTCCAGCAGCCGCGCGCTCAACCGGCGCAGGTTCAGGATCAGCATGTGAACACATACCAGCCTCAAAACACGCCAGTGTCATTTCCGTCTCAGCAACAGTCTGGATCTTCCGGCTATGGTGGCGGTGCCACAAACAGCGCCTCCGGCCAACGCGGTTTTTCCAATCGGCAGCATTAAAACAGGCGCTGGCCAAAGAAGCGGTCATGTGGGTTTCTGGTCCTTGGCGCCGGTCCGCACCACGACGACAGGAATGGTCAGGGCATGGCGGACTCCGCGCACGGTTTCGCCAAACACCAAATCCTGCCATCCCTTGTGCCCGTGCGAGCCCATGATCAGCATGTCGAGCCCGAGTTCGCGGGTCAAAGCAATGATCGTGTCAGCGGGCGAGTGTCCGCCGCGCACCACGACATCCACGGCGAGATCCGGATCCTCGATCTCGCGCGCCACGCCTTCGACATATTCCATGTCTTGGCGGGCGTGCAGACTTTCGGAGTTCGCCTCGTAGACCAGTGTTCCGGGAGATTCAACCACATGGATGAGCGTGAGTCGGGCATGATGGAGCTTGGCCAGTGATACAGCCATGGAAAGCGTTTCGGCGTCGCCGGGACTGTTCTCCAACGCGACACCCATGGTGCGTATAACCGGCTTGTGCATTTGTTGTGCCACACTTGAACCCGGCAGAATGGCTCCGCTCTGCCAGGTTTTACGACGCCCAATCAGCGGCGCAACGGTTAGATAAATCAGCAACCCCGCCAGCGCCCCAATGACGCCCCATGCGCCGATCCTGAGCCATATCGCCTGTCCAGCCAACGGATCTGCGAGGGAATCCACCAGCAGCTTGACGTTCAGAAAGACCACCAAGCCTGCCACCAGCCATGCCAGTATGCGCACCCAGCTTGGATTGGCAAAGACGCCCATCTTTTCTCGCTGGGAAGTGAAGTGAACCAGCGGGATCACCGCAAACGGCAATTGCAGGCTCAAAACAACCTGGGAAAAGAGCAGCAGCTTATACGTGCCTTCATTGCCGGCCAGGGCAATCACGATCACCGCAGGAAT
>Ga0364900_10044_pt1 | contig 50239 bp, 50 predicted proteins | sample ExccelJu500002D3_FD_206974 | JGI IMG/M metagenome (GOLD analysis project Ga0364900, IMG submission 206974) | Enriched cells from Trout Bog Lake Hypolimnion, Wisconsin, USA - BchlTB.July09.5000.02.D3 | ecosystem: Environmental > Aquatic > Freshwater > Lake > Hypolimnion/Profundal zone | place: USA...
AGTCAAAGCTTTTGGATCGGTGCAACAAATTGCTGAAGGATTTAATGCCTGCGAAGGTGCAAAGGCAACGAAACAGGCCCCCTTCATCACTGTGGTGTCAGGGGTGCTGGTCTTCTCCGCTTGCCTGGCCGTCGCATGGAGCCAACCTAGAAATTCATCGGTCGCTTCACTATTTCAACAAGTCACTTTCTTTATTAGTGTCCTAGCGGTACAAGTGGCGCTGGTATCTGGCTTGTGTGGGGCATCTCGGATCTGCTCTCGTTGGAAGTCTTTAGAGAGTTCAGGTAGAGATCGAGTCTATGTCAGGCGGGCGATGCTGATTTCATTGCGGTCTTTAGCTTTAGGAGTTGTGGCCATTAGTTCAAATCTGCTCTTTGATGCTATCCACAATAAGAATTCAAATCGCATGGTTATTGCCTTAAGCATTCTGGTGATGATCTCGGTCGCAGCAACTGGTTTGCTAAAACTTTCCCGCATCAAAATTAATAGCCTTTTTGAACTTGAAGAGTCTGCTATCACTCCAATCCCGCGGGTTTTTACACTCGGAGAAACAATTATTGGAGTGATTAAAGTCCACCCTAAAGTCTCGCTACTGTGCGTCGCCACCGTGGCTGGACTTTCCGCTATGAACAAGGCTGAGACAAATACTTTGCAACAAGCGCTGCCTTGGGGTATTGCTGAAGTAATTGCAACTCTTCTAGGGTTCTATCTGCTAGGACCTGTTTTGAATTTGAGAGAATCACATACGGATTCTGCGGAAATTATTTAAGCGCGCCACTCCGGTAGGCGCTCTGGAGAAGCCGCGGCCAGGGCATTTTTGACTGCCTGAATATTTCCGACGAGTCCATAGACAGGTGTTCCTGGTTGTTGGCGCCACGACTCATCGATGCTGCCAGCGTCTACCGCATCAAATCCCAGCTCTTCAATTAAATCCATGACCACCTTCTTGGCTACAGGGTCATCTCCTGCTACGGGCAGCGCCATGCGATCGGAGTCGCCTTGAGGGCGGGCCTTCTCAATAATGTTGACCGAGTAGATGCCATTGAAAGCTTTAACTACTGGGTGACCGATCTGATTAGAAACCCATCGGCTCTCGGTTACTCCGTTTTCAATCTCAGCGATCAACCCATCACGACGCTGGGCGTAATAGTTTCCTGTGTCGATGACAACGACACCCTCGTTGGCTCCATCGAGAAATCCCTTTGGGAGGTCTGGGATGTTCTTTTCGGGGATTGTTACAACTACTAAATCTGCTTCGTTTGCAGCGGTTGCAGCAGTTGCTGCTTTGGCACCAGTTTCTGCCACGAGTTCAGCTAAAGATTCAACACCTCGGGAGTTGGCGACGGTTACATCGTGCCCAAGCGCTGTTAGGCGACGTGTGAGATTTCCACCAATATTGCCTGCACCGATAATTCCAATTTTCATCTTTGCTCCCGCTCGCTCATTAAATTGATGATTGAGTCTATTCAAGGGGAGGGAGTGTGGCTCACTGAAAAATATTGAGGAGTTACTTTGGTGGGCCTGGGAGGACTTGAACCTCCGACCTCTTCCTTATCAGGGAAGCGCTCTAACCAAGCTGAGCTACAGGCCCATTATCTGGGGTCTTGCGAGTGACCGAGGCTACCCGACTTCAGGGGTTAGCCCAAAATCTCCTCAGAGACCTCATCCTTTACCTGCGTAATAGAGACAACCGAGGTTCCCTCGTCGAGATTTACCAATCGCACACCGAGGGTGTCACGACTGGTCTCGCGGATCTCTTCTACTGCAGTCCTAATTACAACTCCACCTGAGGTGATGGCAAGGATTTCATCACTCGGACGCACAATCATCGCTCCCACCAAAGTTCCGCGAGAGTTCTCATCGATCTTGGCGGCTTTAACGCCAAGTCCACCACGGGCTTGCTCGCGGTACTCGGCAAGAGGGGTGCGTTTCGCATACCCACCATCGGTAGCCGTTAATACATATTGATCAGGTGATGAACCTGAAATCGCAGCCATCGTAAGAAGTTGATCATCAGCGCGGAACTTCATACCGATAACTCCAGAGGTCGATCGACCCATCGAACGAAATGAACTTTCTGCGGCCGAAAAGCGAAGTGACATTCCATGCTTACTTACGAGCAAGATCTCATCGTCGTTTGTTATGAGTGCGGCTGAGACCACTTCATCTTCATCCTTGAGATTGATGGCAATCAATCCACCGGCGCGAGGAGAGTCATATTCAATTAATGGAGATTTTTTAACCATTCCACTCTTAGTGGCAATCACGAGGTAATGCGTTGGGTCGTATTCGCGGAGAGAGATGACTTGGGCAATAGTCTCATCGGGTTTGAAAGCTAAAAGATTGGCAACATGTTGACCGCGTGCATCTCGTCCAGTATCTGGGAGTTCATGCACCTTGGCGCGATATACCCGACCTTTGTTGGTAAAGAAGAGCAACCAGTCATGGGTGGATGCGGTGAAGAAGTGATCCACTAGATCATCTTGTTTTAGCGCAGCACCTTTCACCCCTTTACCGCCACGGCGTTGGGCTCGATAAAGATCTGCCTTGGTGCGCTTGGAGTAACCACTGCGAGTAATAGTTACAACAACTTCTTGATCAGGAATCAGATCTTCAACAGAGAGATCGGATTCAGCAAGAACTATCTGAGTGCGGCGCTCGTCGGCATACTTCTCACCAAGCTCAAGAAGTTCGCTCTTAATGATTTCACGTTGTTTTGCTTCACTCGCCAAAATTTCGTTGAGCAAGACAATGTCTGCCATGAGAGCTTCATATTCATCGTTGATCTTCTGACGTTCCAACGCCGCAATACGACGAAGTTGCATATCGAGGATCGCATTAGCTTGAATCTCATCTACTTCAAGCAGCTGCATCAATCCAGTGCGTGCCTCTTCTGGATTCTTAGATGCGCGGATTAATGCAATTACTGCATCAAGTGCATCCAGAGCTTTGAGGTAGCCCTGCAAAATATGAGCGCGCTTCTCGCGTTCAGCCAGGCGATAACGAGTACGACGAACAATGACCTCGACCTGGTGCTCGATGTAATAACGAATAAATTCATCGAGCCGCAAAGTGCGCGGAACGCCGTCAACAAGAGCCAGCATATTTGCGCCAAAGGAATCCTGTAATTGGGTGTGCTTGTAAAGATTGTTGAGAACTACCTTCGGGGTTGCATCGTTACGAAGCACAATTACTAAGCGTTGACCGAGGCGCTCATTACCCTCATCACGCACATCAGCAATACCTTTGATGCGCCCCTCTTTAACGAGTTCTGCAATCTTTAATGCGAGGTTATCTGGATTTACTTGGTAAGGAAGTTCGGTGACAACTAAACAGGTTCGCTTGTTGATCTCTTCGACTTCAACAACAGCACGCATGATGATGGAGCCACGCCCAGTGCGGTAAGCATCTTCAATACCTTGTCGTCCAACAATAAGTGCCTTGGTTGGAAAGTCAGGACCTTTAACTATCGTCATTAACTTCGCCAGCGTCTCTTCTGGAGAGGCATCTGGATTCTCAAGTGCCCAGGCAGTAGCGGCGATAATCTCGGTGAGGTTGTGCGGTGGAATGTTGGTTGCCATACCAACGGCAATACCGGCAGAACCATTAACTAATAAATTAGGGAAACGAGATGGGAGAACAGTCGGCTCTTGAGAGCGACCGTCATAGTTTGGAATAAAGTTGACGGTATCTTCATCGATATCTCGCATCATCTCCATTGCGAGTGGAGCGAGTTTTGCCTCGGTGTAACGCATTGCAGCAGCAGGATCGTTACCTGGTGAACCGAAGTTTCCATTGCCATCGATTAATGGATAACGCAGTGACCAGAATTGAGCCAAGCGAACTACTGCATCATAAATAGCTCCGTCGCCATGAGGATGGTAATTACCCATGACATCACCGACGATACGAGAGGATTTGTAGTAACCCTTATCTGGTCGATAACCAGCATCGAACATTGCATATAAGACGCGGCGATGAACCGGCTTTAAACCATCGCGAACATCCGGCAGTGCGCGGCCAACAATGACCGACATGGCGTAATCCAGATAGCTGCGCGCCATCTCGACTTGAAGATCAATTGTTTCAACCTTCGAGCCTTCCATGCCCTCTTGAAATCTATCTTCCATCAGATATCCAAGAACCGAACATCTTTGGCATTACGTTGAATAAATGAGCGGCGCAGATCTACATCTTCACCCATGAGCACTGAGAAGAGATCATCAGCTGCGGCGGCATCGTCAAGAGTTACTTGAATCAAGATACGATGAGTTGGATCCATAGTGGTATCCCACAACTCTTTGGCTGGCATCTCACCCAACCCTTTAAAGCGTTGAATTCCATCCTCTTTAGGGAGTCGCTTTCCAGCATCGAGGCCGATCTTGATAAAGCCATCACGCTCACGATCGCTAAAGGCATATTGAACTGGTTCTTTGCCGCCCCATTTCAATTTATACAGTGGTGGTTGCGCTAGATAAACGAAACCATTTTCAATTAATGGGCGCATGAAACGGAACAAGAGAGTGAGGAGAAGTGTGCGAATATGTTGACCATCAACATCCGCATCGGCCATCAAAATAATCTTGTGATAACGCAATTTTGCGATATCGAATTCATCGTGAATACCAGTACCAAGTGCGGTGATAAGAGCTTGCACTTCGTTGTTCTGTAGAACGCGATCGATTCTCGCCTTCTCCACATTGAGAATTTTTCCGCGGATAGGTAGAACGGCTTGATAACGCGAGTCGCGGCCACCCTTAGTGGATCCACCAGCTGAGTCACCCTCAACAATGTACAGCTCACATTTTTCTGGCTCGGTCCATTGGCAATCCGCCAACTTTCCTGGCATCCCACGTCCCTCAAGAAGTCCCTTGCGTGAACGACTTAAGTCACGAGCTTTGCGAGCGGCAACACGAGCTGCAGCCGCGTCAATACTTTTACGGACGATATCTTTTCCCTCGCCAGGATTTTTTTCGAACCATGTTGTAAGTGATTCGTTCATCGCCTTTTGTGTGAAGGATTTAGCTTCAGTATTTCCAAGCTTTGTTTTGGTCTGACCTTCGAATTGTGGTTCTCCGATTTTGATGGAGACGATCGCAGTTAAACCCTCACGGACATCATCGCCCGTTAAGCGATCCTCTTTCTTGCGAATGAATCCCCACTCTTCACCGAATTTATTAACGATCGAGGTAAGGGCGGTGCGGAAGCCTTCTTCGTGAGTTCCACCCTCTTGTGTATTAATTGTGTTAGCGAAGGTATAAACGCTCTCTGAAAATCCGGTGTTCCATTGCATGGCAATTTCTAGCGACATCTTCTGCGCTTTATCTTCAGCTTCAAAGGCAATGATTGTCTTGTGTTGCTCACCTTTGGTTAAGTTGAGGTGGCGCACAAAATCAACGATTCCACCCTCATAGTGGTAGGTCGCACTTAATTTGTTACCAACTTCATCAACCCGTCCAGGGCGTTCATCTGTAAGGGTGAGGGTGAGTCCCTTATTTAAAAATGCCATCTCGCGGAAGCGAGCGGAGAGAGTTTCGAATGAGAAATCAGTTGTCTCAAAGATTTCGGCTGATGGCCAGAAGGTGACGGTTGTTCCACTCGAGGTTGTGGGTTCACCCTTACGGACCGGACTCTGAGGTACGCCGAGCTTGTACTCCTGGTACCAATGGAAACCATCGCGTCTCACCTCAACCGAGAGATCTGTTGAGAGAGCGTTGACGACCGAGATACCGACGCCGTGTAATCCACCCGAGACTGAATAGCCGCTATCGCCAAATTTTCCACCGGCGTGAAGTACGGTGAGAACGATCTCCAGGGCTGGGCGTTTTTCGATGGGGTGGAGGTCGACGGGGATTCCGCGGCCATTGTCCACAACCCGGACCGCCCCATCAGCCATAAGGGTTACATTGATTGTGTCGCAGTAGCCAGCCAGGGCCTCATCGACTGAGTTATCAACTACCTCATAGACGAGATGGTGGAGGCCGCGCTCACCAGTGGAGCCGATATACATTCCCGGCCGTTTGCGGACCGCATCTAGGCCTTCGAGGACGGTGATGGCGCTGGCATCGTATGAATTCTCAGACACAACCCACCTCCTCTAACTCGGGGCGCCTGACCTAAAAAGGTCTAAAAAGCGCCAAACTGCCAGAACCAATTCTTAGGCGAATATGGCTGGTACGACCTCGAATCCTAGTCGTAAATGGAGCATAGAACCAGCCATAAAAAGGCGTAGGTGAACTTCTGACAGGCTTTTAGAGATTAGCCGTAGGTATCCCTAGGACCACGGGAATTTCGGATCGTTCTCACGCCTTTTTTCCAACTGGGAGCACCAGGGGGAAGAATCACAATCTGCTCCACAAGAGCACCAGGGGCAGAGTTGGAGATTGTTTGAAGGAGGTTGTTGGCCATCAAGGTGAGTTGAGTAGCCCAGGCCGAGGAGGTTGCCTGGATGGTGAGGAGGCCATCAACAAGAGAGATGGGTGCTGAGTGGTTGCCAATATCGGGACCTACAACCTCCACCCACTCAGTGAATAGGGAGCCCTCTGCAATTCCTTGGCTCCAATCTCGCGCAGCCACCAACTCATTAAGAACGCTGTTGAGGGGTTGGGGATCGCCTATTTTTTTGCGTGGCGCTTCTTCGACATTGCTTGCCCTATTTCTTCGAGAGTTATCGCGCCAGGTTTTATATAACTCTTTGGCAAGATCAACTTTCATGAAAGTAATTTAACGCTTCCATTTTTAACAAGATAGGTGGTTCCAGTGAGATCTTTTGGAAGATCCCCTTCAACCGCCACTGTAATGAATGTCTGTTCTGCCGATTGTGCGAGTGAGATGAGTTGTGTACGACGCTCCTCATCGAGTTCCGAGAAGACATCATCCAAAATTAAAATAGGTTTGGATCCTTCAGATATTAATAATTCATAAGCTGCTAACTTTAATGAGAGAGCGATCGACCAAGACTCTCCGTGGGAGGCATATCCTTTTACGAGATGATCTCCGAGATTTAAAATTAAATCGTCGCGATGAGGTCCAACTAAAGTTAAACCACGATCCAACTCTTGATTGCGACGCTCCATCATTGCATTAATGAGCGCAGAGTAGTTCTCTTGGGAATTTACACTTGGGTTATCTATTGAAGATTTATAGGTGATGTGGGCTGGCTTTTCTTCAGATATATTTGCATAAATTTTGGAGAAGTACGGGTTGAACTCTGTTAGAAGTGAGAGTCGAGCCGCAATTATCTCAGCTCCAAACTTTGCAACTTGTTGATCCCAAGGTTCCAATGAGGTGAGACTGGCACGCGTCTTAAGTAAGGCATTGCGTTGCCGAACTGATCGCTCGTAATCACTAATAACTCCAGCCATTCGCGGAGATCTAAGTGTGAGGATTTGATCAATAAACCTTCTACGCTCTGAGGGGTCTCCACGGACTAAATCCATATCCTCGGGTGAGAAATAGACACACTGCAATAACCCAAAGAGCTCTTTCTGACTTCTTATGGGGTTTTGGTTAATCCGCGCCCGGTTTGCCTTCTCTGCATTAATCTCAAGCTCTACTAACACTTCTCGATCTGGATGTTGGATTTTGGCTCTGGTGTAAGCCGCGCTCTCACCTAGTTTTACCAGCGGAAGATCACCTGATGTTCGATGTGATGATAAGAAAGCCATATATAAAATTGATTCAACGATATTTGTTTTACCCTCGCCGTTTCGTCCAAGAAAGATGGTTATCCCAGGAGCGAGTGGTAAATCTAACTCTGAATAAGAACGAAAGTTCTTGAGGGAGAGATGTGAAAGGTGCACGCGTGTTAGGCGCTATAGCGCATCGGCATAAGTAGGTATTGATAACTTATATCGCGCGTTCCAGATAACTCGTGCTTACCGGTAAGCACAGCTGGTTTTGTAGATCCAGTGAAGTTAAATTGAACATATGGGGTGCCGATAGCTTGCAAACCATCTGTTAAATATTGTGGGTTGAAGGCGATATTGATTGGTTCGCCAGAATAAATAATTTCTAACTCTTCAGTGGCTTGTGCATCCTCGCCAGCTCCCGCCTCGAGTTGAAGTGAGTTGTTGTTGAAGATAAGACGTAGTGGAACAGTTTTATCGGTTACTAAAGCGACGCGTCGCACCGAATCAAGTAGTGGTCCTACCTCAATAGTTGCCTCTGCTACTGACTCGGTTGGGAGTAGGTGACGGAATGGAGGGAAAGATCCATCGAGGGTTCGGGAGGTCATTGTTTTCAACTCTGAGAGAAATCCGATGAGTCTCTCATTTGAAGTTGTAGGTGAGAGGGCAAGTGTTGTTTGTGAGTGCGCGGTGAGTGATTTAGCTGCATCGGTGAGGGTACGGGCTCTAACCAATGTGTTCACTTCAATATCTGGGCTTTTAGCCTGCCAATTAAGTTCACGTACCGCCAAACGGTAGCGGTCGGTAGCGGCGAGGGTAATTTTATTTTTATTAATTTCGATATGTACACCTGTGAGGGTAGGGAGTGAGTCATCTTTACCGGCAGCGATGGCGACTTGGTTTACCGCGTGCGCAAATACATCACTAGGGATGACACCTGCGGTCTCGGGTAGTTCTGGAAGTGAGGGGTACTCATTCACAGAGAGGGTGGGGAGGGTGAATTTTGCAGTTCCGGCTGTCACCAATACTCGACTGCCATCTAGTGTGAATGTGATCGGTTTATTTGGGAGGGAGCGGGCGATCTCAGCGAGGAGGCGGCCAGGGACTAGAACTTTTCCTTTAGCTGAGATATCGGCTTTTAAAATGGCTTTGGTTGAGGTCTCTAGATCTGAGCCGGTGAGGGTGATTGAGGTATCAACATCGATCATTATGCCTAGGAGCTCAGGTTTGATCGGGCGAGTGGAGAGGCTGCGTGCCACCCAGTTGACGGCGTCTACTAACTCCGTTGGCTCTACTAAAAACTTCATCTCCACACCGCTTTCTTAACTACCTGAGTTTAAGGTTTAAGCCCGACAAGCGCGCCCCGCCTAGTTATTGTTTTGGCTCTTTTATATCTATTTAAAGTTATTCGTAGTAACCAGAGGGATTTCCTGTGGAAAACTGTATAAATGCAGGTCAGTCGCTGATAAATCTTCTCTACAGTTGTGGGCAACTATGTGGAAAACCCATCAAAACTCTCCTCTTCTTTAGATTTATTGAGGAATTTAAGGAATTTATCCCTAATATCCCCACAAAACCTCCTTAAATATCCACAGTTATCCACAACTTACCCACAATTGGGGTTAGTGGATCGCTAATTCTTCGCTTGAGCCCTAATCCGGGTGGTTAATTCGGTGACCTGGTTATAAATAGAGCGCCGTTCAGCCATCAGTTGGCGGATCTTGCGATCGGCGTGCATAACTGTTGTGTGGTCGCGGCCCCCAAAAGTCTGTCCGATTTTAGGAAGCGAGAGTTCGGTGAGCTCGCGGCACAGATACATGGCGATCTGGCGGGCATTAACCAAAACCCGGCTTCGGCTCGTCCCACAGAGATCTTCCAAAGTAAGGCTGAAATAGGAGGCGGTCTGGGCCATGATGGTCGAAGAGGTGATCTCTGGCCCAGCCTGGTCAGGGATCAAATCTTTAAGGACGATCTCAGCAAGGCCCATATCGACCGGCTGGCGGTTGAGTGAGGCGAAGGCGGTCACCCGAATAAGGGCGCCCTCAAGCTCACGGATATTGGAAGATATTTTGGAGGCGATGTACTCAAGAACATCATCTGGTGCATTCAACTTATCTTGAGCCGCCTTCTTTCGGAGAATCGCAATACGAGTCTCAAGCTCCGGCGGCTGAATATCTGTGATGAGACCCCATTCAAATCGAGAACGTAGTCGATCCTCAAGAGTTGTGAGTTGTTTAGGTGGTCGATCACTCGAGATAACGATCTGCTTATTAGCGTTATATAAAGTGTTGAATGTATGGAAGAACTCTTCCTGTGTTCGCTCTTTGTTCTCTAAAAACTGAATATCGTCAACTAAAAGAACATCAAGATCGCGATACCGCCTCTGAAATACCGAGGCTTTATCGTCACGAATTGAGTTAATGAAGTCATTTGTAAATTCTTCAGAAGAGACATATCTAACGCGCACAGAGCCATACAGCTCCTTGGCATATGCGCCAATAGCGTGCAGGAGGTGGGTTTTACCCAACCCTGACTCACCATAGATAAATAGCGGGTTATAAGCCTTAGCGGGTGCTTCAGCCACAGCCACCGCTGCTGCATGAGCAAACCGGTTAGATGCTCCAATAACGAATGTCTCAAAAACATATCGAGGATTGAGTTGTGATTGCTCTTGGGGAAGTTTTGATCCTAAGTCGCGACCAGTTCCACTCTTTGGTTGAAGTTCGGGTGTTGTCTCATCCAAAATGTCATCACGAGGTTCATCAACCTCAAGATTTTCATCAACAGTTACAGCAATATTTATTTTTTGACCGAGTTGATTTGTAAGAATTTCATTCAGTGCGGATTTAACACGCAGCTCTAGAAAATCCTTGGCAAATTGATTGGGGGTGTTGAGTAGGAGTGTTGCTCCACCCTCTCCTTGGAGGAGGCCAAGGGGTTTAGTAAGGGCTAAAAATGCCCGGTGCTGCGGTGATTCAGCCGCCATAGCCTCAACCACCAGAGCCCAAAGGGTGTTGAGATCTACCTCTTCTAATAAAGCCATGCTCGCCCCATACCGATCAATAATGAAACCCAAAAGGAGATCTACCTGGAGAGGTTATCCCCAAAGTTATCCACAGCCTGTGGTCTAAACCCAACCTTTAGGGTCAGGAGGCGCCAAACCTGTGGATAGAGCGCGAACCTATGGGGCTGTGGGCAAAAGCGCAAGTGGTTTATCCACACCAATTCGGCTAACCTTGCCCTTCCGCTGTGGCCCTAGTCGGTGCCAACCCCGAAACCGCTAGGAGAAAAAGAGGAACTTATGAGCAAGCGTACTTATCAGCCAAACAATCGTCGTCGCGCAAAGAAGCATGGCTTCCGCGCCCGTATGGCCACACGCGGAGGACGAGCTGTTCTTTCGTCTCGCCGCGCAAAGGGTCGCACTCGCATCTCAGCATAAATTGTGCTTCCAGCATTGAACCGAATGCGCCGAGGCCAAGATTTTTCTAGAACTACCAAGACTGGGAATCGCGCGACCTCTAATTTGTTAGTCCTCTACTTCCTGACGCATGAGCAATTGCCCATGGCGCCACAAGTTGGGCTCATCATCAATAAGAGCGTCGGTGGATCTGTAACAAGGCATCGAATTGCTCGTCAATTACGACATGCCATGGCTGAACATCTTTCGGAGCTTCCATCACACACACAGATAGTGATTCGGGTTCTTAAAGATCAACCAGATTATCGGAGCGATCTTGCAGAGTTGATCTCAAAAGTTCGCAAGAGATCTGGGGTTGGGCAGTGAAGAGAGTTCTCATTGCACCAATTAGATTTTGGCAAATTTTTATCTCAGCGAATATAGCGCCACGTTGTAAATATTTTCCATCATGTTCGCAATACACAATCGATGCAATAAATGAATTTGGTCTGCGTGGGATATTGATGGGCGCTTGGAGAATTTTGCGGTGTAACCCATGGTCTCATGGGGGCGTTGATTACGCCGGTGGTAAGAGAGTTGAGTACGAACATCTAAAGGGAGCTAAGGGATGAATGCCATTTTACACCCGCTTTATTACGCTGTTACTTGGGTAATTGTCACATTTCACAGCCTTTTAGGGCTCTTTTTAGGTAAAGATAGTCACGAGTCACTCAAGTGGACCTTCTCGATTGTCCTGCTTGTAATTGTTATTCGAATTATTCTCATTCCTTTATTTGTAAAACAGATTAAGTCACAGCGCGCGATGACCGCCCTTCAACCAAAAATGAAGGAGATTCAAAAGCGCCACAAAGATGACCGTCAAAAGCAATCTGAAGAGATGATGAAGCTCTACAAAGAGCACAAAACAAATCCACTCGCATCCTGTATTCCATTACTCGCCCAATCACCAATCTTCTTTGCACTCTTCCGAGTGTTAAGTGGAATCGCACATAACAAGTCATATGTGCCTAGCGTCTTAACTCCAACACTTTTAGCGAAGGCACATGACGCCAAATTCTTAGGCGCCCCTATCTCTGACAGTTTGATTAGTTCGCACATTACGACAACAAAGATCGTCACAATCATCATGATCGTCGCAATGTCAGCAACAACATTCACCACTCAACGTCAATTGATGATTAAGGGAATGCCAAAGGTTGATCCTTCGAACAACATGATGTTGCAACAGCAGAAGATCATGTTGTATTTATTCCCACTCATTTTTGCGGTGACCGGTGTTAACTTTCCAATCGGTGTCTTGATTTACTGGTTGACCAACAACCTCTGGACCTTCGGACAACAGTTCTATGTCATCAAGAGAAACCCAACTCCAGGATCTCCTGCTTACGAGGAGTTGCAACGCAAGCGCGGTTTGGCTGGCACTGCCACCAATCCAGCGAACCCTTCAGGCGCATCAGCAACACCAGAGGGTTTAACTGAGGCCGAGCGCGATGCGGCAGCGAAGAGCCGCCAACGCCAGCAGCCAAAGAAGAAGAAGCCACGGAAGTAGCATAAATCCCCTCAAAATATGACAAAAAGGTTTAAACCCGACAGAAAGGCAGCACAATGACTGAGACAGAGAGCCCCAAGAAGTCCCTTATCGCCCGCCTAGAGGAAGAGGGCGATGTAGCAGCGGATTACCTAGAGGGATTACTGGATATTGCAGATCTCGATGGAGATATTGATATTGATGTTGAGAATGAGCGTGCCTCCCTGGCTATCGCCGGCGGTGCACTCTCCCACCTGGTTGGGGATAGCGGAGAAGTATTAGATGCCTTGCAGGAGCTAACCCGTCTTGCGGTCCAGACCTCCCTCGGTGAGCGATCACGATTAATGCTCGATATCGATAACTTCCGTAGCAATAAGAAGGCTGAGCTCACTAAGTTGGCCCATGAGATCGCCGAAGAGGTTAAGAGCTCTGGAGAGCAGATTAAGTTGAAGCCAATGAACGCCTTCGAGCGCAAGGTCATTCACGACACGATTCAAGAGATCGGCCTAACAAGCGAATCTGAAGGCGAAGAGCCCAATCGCTGTGTGGTCGTCCTTCCAGCTTGACCGTTTCACGTGAAACTCTCCTAGATCAATATTTCAAGGAGAGTCCAGAGAAGGCAGATAGATATGCCGATCTCCTTAAAAGTTGGGGGATTGAGCGCGGGCTAATTGGTCCTCGCGAGGGCGATCGAATCTGGGAGCGCCATATCGCCAACTGCATCCCGGTAACTACCCTCATTCCAGAGGGGGTTAAGGTGGTCGATATCGGCTCAGGAGCTGGGTTGCCAGGAATTGTTATCGCCTTGGCGCGGCCAGATCTCTCATTAACCCTGATTGAACCCCTGCAGCGGCGGGTGGATTTCCTTAACGAGGTAATTTCTATCCTAGATCTTCCCATCACCGTCATCCGAGGTAAATCAGAGAGCGTTAAGAAGAGTTTTGAGGTGGTAACCGCTCGTGCAGTGGCCCCACTCCCGAAGCTGTTGACGATCTCCTGGCATTTGGTGAAGAGCCAAGGGGCTCTCTTGGCCATGAAAGGCGAGAGCGCCCAGGCGGAGATCGATGCCACTGAAGCTAAAAAGCACTCAAGCACCTCATTAAAGATTATCGAGTTGCCAGGTTTTGAGTTAGCCCGTGTTATTGAGGTCAGAAAGACTGCTTAACTACAGCCATGAGTGATTCACGTGAAACAACAACCGGGGGCTCTCGGAAGGTTGTTGGAATCCGCCGACTAAAGGAGCCGATGCCAAGCCCCATAAAGACGCGGATCTTTACCGTGGCGAATCAAAAGGGTGGCGTGGGAAAAACAACCTCAGCGGTAAATATTGCTGCTGCGATGGCGATGGGCGGGCTAAAAGTCCTAGTAATCGACCTAGATCCACAAGGAAATGCATGTACAGCCCTCGGCGTAGATCGAAATAAAACTCCTGGCATGTATGAGGTTCTCGTAGAAGAGGTCGACCTATCTAGCACCGTACAAAAAGTCGCAGGTTTTCCTAGCCTGGAATGTGCCCCAGCCAACCGCGAGTTAGCGGGTGCCGAGATAGCGCTGGTTACCTTTGTTGCTCGCGAGAGTATCTTGAAAGCGGCTCTCAATAAATATTTGAAGGAACGTGAGGCGATAGGCGATCGTTTGGATTATGTAATTATCGATTGCCCACCAAGCTTAGGTCTGCTCACCATTAACGCACTTACTGCAGCAGAAGAAGTTCTCGTTCCAATTCAATGTGAGTATTACTCACTCGAGGGAATCTCATTGTTGATGGAGACTTTGGGGAAGATTCAGAGAGCTCTCAATCCACTCGTCCGTGTAAGCACAATATTGCTGACGATGTTCGATTCACGAACACGTCTAGCAAATGATGTTGCAGATGATGTTCGTCGACACTTCCCAAATGAGTTGATCGATATTCCAATTCCTCGCGCAGTTCGCGTTTCAGAGGCTCCATCATTTAATCAAACAGTTATGACATATGACGCCACATCTCCTGGTGCTATTGCCTACATGGGTGCAGCACGAGAGATTGCACGGAGAGGATCAGCGGCATGAGTGCACCACGTAAAGGCGGCTTGGGACGCGGATTAGATGCGTTGATTCCCACTACAACAATCGGGGAGGTAACAAGTAGCACAGGAGTTGTTGCAGGTACCGCTCTCGAAGTCGATATCAACTCCGTTCTTCCAAATAGCAAACAACCCAGAACATATTTTGATGAGGAAGCACTTCAAGAACTAGCTGCCTCTATTAAGGAAGTCGGAGTTATGCAACCTCCGGTTGTACGCCAACTTCCAGATGGTAATTACGAATTGATCATGGGAGAGCGTCGACTTCGCGCATCAAAACTTGCTGGACTAAAAACTATTCCTGTAATTCTTCGCGCATCGAAAGATAATGAAATGCTACGAGAAGCTCTCTTGGAGAACATTCATCGCAGTCAGTTAAATCCACTTGAAGAAGCTGCTGCATACCAAAATCTTCTCAATGATTTTGAATATACCCATGAGGAGTTAGCGGTAAAGGTTGGTAAGTCCAGGCCGGTAATTACAAATACTTTACGTCTTCTCAATCTTCCAGCATCAGTACAACGCAAGGTAGCTGCGGGTGTGCTCTCTGCCGGCCATGCTAGGGCTTTGCTCTCTCTCACCGATGCTTCGGAGATTGAGAACTTGGCACATCGCATCGTCTCTGAGGGTTTAAGCGTTCGCGCTGTTGAAGAAATAGTTGCGATGAGCGATGGAAAGAGAAAGGGTGAAAAAGCAAAGCGCAGCAATGCTGAAAACCATCACCATAAGGATTTAAGCGATATTTTGGCAAACAAGTTAGATACCCGAGTGACGATCGAATTAGGCAAATCCAAAGGCAAGATCACTATCGAATTTGCAGACGAAGAAGATTTACAGCGAATTACCCAAATTCTGCGGTAGAAATTAAATAATCGCGCGATTTTCCATCTCGGTACGAATTACACCACCGAGCGCCTTAACGCCCTCTCGAATTCTCTCCGGAGTTGGATGGCAATATGACAAACGCATCGACCAACTTCCAAAACCATCGGCATAAAATGCGGTGCCTGGAACGTATGCAACCTTGGCAACAATTGCTTTCGGCATTAGCGCAGTTGTATCAATCTCTGGTGGCAGAGTAACCCAAACATAAAAACCTCCACCAGGTTTGGTCCAGCTCGCACCCTCTGGGAAGTATGTCTCTAAACTTTCTAACATGGCATCTCGACGGACTTTGTAGAGCTTGCAGAAAGATGCGATTTGATCGCGCCAGGGTTGGTCAGCCAAATAGCCGCTAATGGAGAGCTGTGTGAAGTTTGATGGACACAAGATTGAACTCTCTGCCGCAATAACTAACTTCTCTTTCAGTGATTGTGGAACTAGGGCCCAACCAACGCGGAATCCTGGTGCAATAGTCTTAGAGAAAGAACCCAGATAAATAACGTTCTCGGAATCCTGTGCACGCATTGCATTAGGTGATGGGCGATCAAACCCCAATAAGCCATAAGGGTTATCTTCGACGATAAAGATTTTCTCTGCTGCACAGATCTCCAGAATTTCAGTGCGTCGATCTGCCGGAAGAAGCACGCCCGCAGGATTCTGGTAGTTAGGAATGAGATACAAGAACTTGATCTCTTGCCCGGTCTTGCGGACCGCAATGATTGCCGCGCGAAGGGCATCTGGAACCATTCCATTTTCATCCATCTCAACGTGGACGACATTTGCCTCGTATTGCTTAAAGGTACCTAGCGCTCCGACATAACTTGGAGCTTCAACGAGAACGACATCACCGGGATTGATAAAGATGCGAGAAATAAGATCAAGGGCTTGTTGAGATCCCGTAGTGACGATGACATCGTCGGGGTGAGCCCTGATTCCTTCTAGAGCCATGACATCGCAGATCTGTTCTCGTAGCTTTGGGTGACCTTGACCGCTTCCATATTGGAGAGCCTCGGTGCCATTCTCCTTGATCAACTTATCGACTACATCTGCCATCATCTCCATAGGAAGGGCGGAGAGGTTGGGCATTCCACCAGCCAATGAGACGATTTCTGGGCGGGAGGCTACGGCGAAGAGGGCTCGAATTTCACTGGCCTGCATTAGCTCTGCTCGGTGGGCGAAGCGCTTAGTCAGTTGTTGGTCTTCACCAGTGCGAAATCGTGTTACCTCGTTGGACATCTATCAATTCTGCCATAGATGCGCACTTGCAAGAGGCAGCTTTATTTACGTAGCCCTGCCCGACGTAGGTCGGAGATCCGCAGGGTGCCAGTCTTGGCATCGTTCTCGGCACTTAGGTACAAACGTTGGATAGCAACCATAAGAGCTTCAACCACTGTTTCACGAAATTGTGGATCGGCAACTCGTTTGGCATCCCCTGGGTTGGTGGAATATCCCAGCTCGATCAGAACGGTTGGAGCTTTGGTTAGCCTCAAAAGGTCCCACGTCTTGGCATGAATGCGGCAATTAAGTAGGTCGGTACGGGCGCAGATCTCACGTTGGGCCAAGGTAGCAAATCGCTCACCGACGATGGAGTGAACCCCATGAGAATCACTCCCGTAATAATAGGTCGCAACACCGTGTGCACTGGAGTTCTTGTAGGTATCTTGATGGAGAGAGATAACGAGATCGGCTCCAGAAGAATTAGCAATCTCGATTCTTTCAGACTCTGAAGGAGCGGATGCAATAGTCCTTGTCAGAAAGACATTCACCCCGAGTGCGATGAGTCGCCCTTCAAGTCTCTGGGCTAAGTCAAATATCTCAGGAGAGAGTGATGGATCTATAACAATCACTTTTCCTGAAAGTGCAGGACCACGTTCTGCACGAATCGCCGCATCACGTAATTGGATTGGCGCTCCACCCGAAACAATCTTCTTCAAACGCATCATCGACATGATTGTCGCCGGACCACAGCGCCCATCAACTTTCACCCCAACTGATTTTTGAAACTCTTTAACTGCCGACTCGGTCTCGCTTCCAAAGATTCCATCGACTCGGCCGCAGTTAAATCCCATCTCACTCAATTGAGATTGCAGTGAAGCTACATCATCTCCTCGCATAAATGGAGAGACGAGGGAGAGAACGCGATCACCAAGTTTCCAACGTGCCTCATCCAAAACTCGAAGCGTTATCGCATCAACAATTCCAGTAACCCGCAATCCACGAGATTGTTGAAATTCTTTTACCGCGCTTGCAACTTTCTCATCAAAGACGGAACTCTCCTGGTTTAAAAGGTTGAGACGTGTTAAGTAATTAGTAACTTGTAAAACAAGATCGCCCGATCCACCAAGTGTGAGATCGGGCGACATGAATCTGCTATTTCGTCAGTCAGAGATTATTAAATATAGGCTTCTAGATCTTTAAGAAGCGCAGGCTTTGGCTTCGCTCCGACAATGCTCTTTACAACCTGACCACCAACATAGACATTCATCGTTGGAATTGAGGTAATGCCGTACTTCATTGCGATCGAGGCCTCTTCATCAGTATTCAGCTTAACAATCTTGATCTTGCCAGCGTGTTCCGCCGCAATCTCTTCCAAGATTGGTCCTACTGCACGACAAGGTCCGCACCACTCAGCCCAGAAATCGACGAGAACTGGTGTTGTGCTCTTAAGAACCACGTCTTCAAATGTGGCCGCGGTGACTGGTGGTGTGTTGCTCATGTTTCCCTCTCGGTTATTTAAGTGAACTCTTTTAAAATGTTTTAGTGTAGAAGCGCAATTCTAGTGTCCTGCAAGGAATCTTTCAGCGTCTAACGCGGCCTGGCAGCCAGATCCTGCAGCGGTAATAGCCTGGCGATAGGTATGGTCAACCAGATCTCCACATGCAAATACTCCAGAGAGATTGGTTCGAGTAGAGCGACCCTCTACCTTCACATATCCCTCGTTATCAAGATCAACTTGCCCTACCAAAAGTTCAGAGCGAGGGGAGTGCCCAATGGCAACGAAAAGACCGGTAAAGGCTCTCTCACTCTCTGTGCCATCTACAGTGTTACGTAATTTCAGACCGGTCACATTATCTTCACCAAGCACATCAATAACCTCTGTGTTCCACAAGAATACGATCTTGGGGTTGGCGTTAGCTCGCTCCACCATGATCTTTGAAGCGCGCAATGAATCACGGCGATGGATGACAACAACTTTCGAGGCAAAGCGAGTGAGGAAGTTAGCCTCCTCCATAGCAGAGTCACCGCCACCTACTACTGCGATCTCCTGATTACGGAAGAAGAAACCATCACAGGTTGCACACCATGAGACACCACGACCAGATAAGCGCTTCTCATTGACAAGCCCAATCTCTTTATAAGCAGAGCCTGTCGCCAGAATTACAGATTTAGCGCGTAAGACATTTCCACTGCCATCTGTTAGGACTTTAATATCTTCTTTAAGTTGCATATCAACGATGTCATCACGGATCAGTTGTGTACCAAATTTCTCAGCTTGAGCTTTTAAGTTGTCCATAAGGTCAGGACCGATAATGCCAGCTGGAAATCCAGGGAAGTTCTCGACCTCGGTTGTGTTCATAAGTGCACCACCAGCGGTGACTGAACCTTCGTAGAGAACGGGAGAGAGTTGGGCACGAGAGGCATAGATTCCAGCGGTATATCCAGCTGGGCCAGAGCCAACAATCACGAGATCGCGGATAACTTCACTCACGTCAACACCTAACTTTCTGAACCTTGGTAATCCACAAACCCTATGAGCGTCTCCGCCTGAGAAGGACCGCTAAGGCCGCTCCCACTTCCGCGATCTTAAAGGCCTTGGCAATGCCAAGGTAGCCTAAACCGCTGACTGAGAGAACAACCAATAGTTTTGCGTTATTCCCGCCCGGGATCTTGCCCATGATCAAATAGAGCGGAATAGCGACAACCGAGTAGATGAGAGCTAAACGTGCATAAAAGCCGGTGATCTCGCCGGTATGGATCTCTATGTTGTAACGGCGAAGGAGTCTGATAGATGTCCATGCCCCTATGTAATAACTGAGGGCGAGAGCGGCGGCCAATCCGACGGTTACCCACTTGGCGGGCAAGGTCATGGCTAGTAGGAAGGAGAGGAGGCTACCGATGAGGTTCATGATCGCATTACTAAGAACCTGTAATTTGATGTTTTCAAAGGCGATCAACCCACGTAGTGCGATGAGATTAACGCTGAGCGGAAGCAACCCCAGGGCAAATGCAGATAGGACTAAGCCCAAATAGCGGGCATCATTGTTGGAAATTCCAAAGAACAAGGTCCGGGTAATAAGGGGTCCATACAAAAGAAATGCAATGGCGCTTGGAACGGTGATGATTCCAACTAGTCGAATTGCCCGCACCAATTCATCATGAATCTCTTGGAACTTTTGCTCAGCGGCATGACTAGAGAGCAAGGGCAGTATCGCGGTAACGATCGAGATGGTCACAACCGAATGCGGCAAGAGCAAAATCAACATGGCATTTCCATAAGGGGTATAGCCAACGCCAGTTGTAATCCCAGCCTTCAAGGCACGGACCGCTGCACCTGTAGATAAGTTAACGGTTACTAAATAACTAAGTTGCGAGATAGCTGCAAAGGCGAGAGTCCATGACGCCAAGTGCAGAGACTTACGAATTTCAGGATCTCTCCAATCAAAACGCGGACGAATCTTTATGTTGATCTGTCTGAGAACCGGAATTAAGCAGGCGAGTTGAACTACAAAACCCGCAGTTGTTCCGATACCTAACCATGTCGCCTGACCATGAGAGATAGTTGTAACTTTCCAACCTTTGGAGATGTGAAGGAAGTAAGCAAAGACTCCAATGACAACTACATTGTTGAAAACAGGAGCCCACATCATGGGCCCAAACTTTCCTTTAGCGTTTGCTACCTGCCCGAGTAATGCAAAGAGTCCCATAAAGAATATTTGAGGTAGGCAGTAGCGCATGAAGAGGACGGTCAAATTAAATTCTGGGCGACCGGAATAACTACTTGCAAAGAGGTGCACCAGAAGCCGTGCCGCAACTATTGACACAAATACAAGAACTCCAAGAACGACACATGTAGCTGTAACAAGTCGAGAGATAAATGCTGATCCACCATCTGGTTCCCGGATGGCACGAACCATTTGTGGAACAAAGACCGCAGTAAGTGCACCGCCAATTATCAAGTTGTACAAAATATTTGGCATGGTGTTTGCGACGTTGTAAGTATCTCCCAAGAGGGTTGTACCTAGCACCGCAACTAACAAGAGACCGCGAATGAGTCCTGTAATACGGGAGACGAAAGTACCTGCCGCCATGATCGCCGACGAGCGGATAATCGAGTTATCACTCATCTCTGTCTTCTCCTGATACGGCGAATACTTTGGAAGGTAGCGGCGACAAAGAGCACGATGGCAGCGCCAGTGGTAAACCAAGTAGCTATTGGACTAATCACTGAGAGTTGCAGCGGATAGATCACCGAATCCCCCAATAAATTGCCATGGGTGGAGGTGAGTTCAACATTCAAACCCGAGGTTCCTGATGTTAAAACTGTAATAGGAACCATTACCTGGATCTTGGATTTTGCTGGAATAACTATCTGGGGCAGGGTTCCAACTTCAACTTTCAAATTAGTTGGTATTACATAAAGGTTTACTTTGACATCTAATGGGAAGCCATTTGTAAGAGTTATAGGTAGATCTTGATGAGTAGATGTCACTGTGAACTTGCCAGGGCCTAGATGAACTAAATGAATCTGTGAATACGCAGCGCCCGTTAGATCTCTTATTAAATATTCGCGACGATCGTCGGTGAGGTCGGGATTGAGAATTCTTATAAGAGCAAGCCGTGAGATATCAATCTTTGTTGGATCAATATATGAAGCGGTTGCCGCAAATTGGGAGGCATCATCTTTGAGTGAATTTATGTCGGCCGAAGTTAGGCTGAAGTGTGAATTTGAGTGGTATACCGCAGGGTTCGTGACATCAACACCCAACAACGTTGCAAGTCGACTCTGCGAAATGGTTAGAAGGTAATTGGCCTCGTGAGGGGAGAGTTGACTTACCCAATATGACGAGGGGTTGCCATACACCATTGGGATGATGGGGTCGGTTCGTACATCTAATTTGAGTTGGTCGAGCCAAGACTTAGCGGCTAGTTCTGCTGTGCCCGCAACACCTGATGTGAGTGTGTAACCACCAGCCATTGCAGTCACATCATCTATCAGTGCGGGATCAATTACCCAGGTTCGTTCACCTATAGGTGGATTGAAAACTAGTTGCCCGAGTCGACCAGTAAAACTGATTGAGTCGGCGAGAGCATCATCAATGAATTGCCCATTAATCTGACGGTGAGATGGTTCGGTGAGATAAATCGTCGTACCAGCTTGAGCAACGGGAGTTGCGATAAAGGTGAAGGTGAGAGCAGCAAGTAGAGCTAGTAGCCGCTTCATACTTTTAAGTCACCAGATTTGGCAATGAGTTTCTTCTCATCTGGATATGCGAGCAACGAGATGATCTCGTCTAATGGAAACCAACCGACATCATCGACTTCACTCACTTGAGGCGCTAATACACCGCCGACCTCTCGGAATAGATAATGGTGAACGGTCTTGTGAATCCGCTTTCCACCTGCCATGAACCAGAAATCAATAATTCCCAACTCACGCGAGATCTCGCTTTGAATTCCAGTCTCCTCAGCGACCTCACGAATCGCTGCCTGTTCAGGTGTTTCGCCAGCTTCGATATGGCCCTTGGGAAGTGACCAAAGCAAGCGTTCGCGAGATGCATCTTTGAGATCACGTCGACCTATAAGTAAACCTTTGGTGCCGGTGCCATCAATAACTAATCCCCCAGCGCTAACCTCATCCACTCGCTTGGCATAAGCCGGGCGTTTTTTGGGGGGCGTTTTTTTGACAGGGGCGGTACGAGGTTCGGTTTTAGCCGGAGTTAAAGTATCAGTGGGTGAGTGTGGGCCCGCAGGACGCCGTCTCCGACGTTTTTTCCGTTTCGCTTCGCCACCCGCACCAGGTGCCGGGGTCATAAGAGAAGGGTACTGCTCTAGCCTTACTCATTGTGAGTACCCAGTTGCCTAATCCAGGAGCCATCGCAGCCGAACTAGCCCTCGGCTCCCTTGCTCTGCACGGGGAGTTGATTGCATCCTTGGCGGAGGCTTTTAAGCGTGAGGGATTTACTCTGGCTCTCGTTGGGGGGCCTGTGCGTGATGCCATATTGGGCAGACTTGGAAATGATTTAGATTTCACGACTAATGCACGACCACCAGAGAGCACCAGGATTCTCAAAAAGTGGGCAGATAACGTCTGGGAGATCGGTGCCGCCTTCGGAACTATCGCTGCAAAGAAAGGCGACGTCACTGTTGAAGTAACGACCTATCGCAGCGAGAGTTACGACCCACAATCGCGTAAACCGGATGTGAATTTTGGAGAGACGATCGAGGGCGATCTCTCTCGCAGAGATTTCACTATCAATGCGATGGCGCTAGAACTCACGACAGAACAGCCGACATTTATAGATCTCTTTGATGGCGCTGGAGATTTAGCGAAGAAGGTACTGCGAACTCCAGGAAGTGCTACTTCTTCATTCACTGATGACCCACTTCGCATGTTGCGCGCTGCGCGATTTGCGGCACAGTTAGATTTCTCTGTTGACCCATCGGTTATCTCAGCGATTGTTGAAATGTCTGATCGACTGTCGATCATTTCCGCAGAACGTATTAGAGATGAATTTGTTAAGACTCTGATGTCATCCAATCCAAGATTGGGATTACGTCTACTTGTTGAAACTGGTCTAGCCTCCCACTTCCTTCCAGAATTGCCGAAATTGAAATTGGAAATCGATGAACATCACCACCATAAAGATGTCTACGAGCACACGCTAACTGTTCTAGAACAGGCGATCGCCCATGAGGATCGATTAGGTGGGCCTAACCTTGTGATTCGCTTAGCGGCACTCATGCATGACATTGGCAAACCTCGAACGCGTGAATTAATTCCTGGAGGTGGAGTCTCTTTCCATCACCATGAAGTTGTGGGTGCGAAGATGACAAAGCGGCGACTTAAGGAGTTGCGTTTCGAGAGCAAGATTGTTGATGATGTTTCAACACTTGTCTTCTTGCATCTTCGTTTCCATGGATATGGAAGTGGAGAATGGACCGACTCAGCCGTTCGTCGCTACATTCGAGATGCAGGAGACTTACTGGATTCGCTTCATGTTCTTACACGCGCAGATTGCACAACGCGCAATAAGCGCAAAGCTGATCAACTGTCCGCTACGTATGACTCTTTAGAGAATCGGATCGCAGAACTGAAAGCTCAAGAAGAGTTAGATCGAATCCGCCCTGATTTAGATGGCCAGCAGATCATGGAGATATTAGGAATTAAACCTTCTCGACTTGTCGGTGAGGCCTACGATTTCCTGCTCGAGTTACGAATGGAGCGCGGCCCGCTTGGACCAGAGTTGGCTACCGAAGAGCTACTTGCTTGGGCGCGCAATAAAGAACTTAGAATTTCGCAACAATAAAAAGGTGGTCAATGCGAAGACCGCGGTCGTAAGAAGCGGAAGCGCTACCGATTTTCCAGATGTGGGCAGGATGAGCGCTGCCACAATTGCACCTAAAACAATGAGGCCATTTACCGCCACATCATAAAAAGCAAAGACTCTTCCGCGGAACTCATCAGCTATTTGTGATTGAACGAGGGCATCGTTGGTGACTTTAACTGCCTGACCGCAGGTTGCGATAAAGAAGGCGGTTGTGAGCAGTAGCCACTCTTGAGGAAGAAAAGCGATGAGCACGAGAAATGGGAATGGCGCGATCATCATTATTCGTATCCAACGATGTCGCCCAAAGTAATTGACGAAGAATGGCGTGATAAAGGAGCCAACACCAAAGCCAACTCCAGCAACCGCGAGAGCGTAAGCAAAGCCTGCTAGACCGGCATCCGGATTGCTAGGTGGGTTAAAGGTATTTCTCTCCAGCAATAACCCCATCAATGTAAGTCCAGTTAAACCTCCTCGTTGAATCGCGGTAGAAAATATTCCACGTAAAGCATCGGGATGGTTTCTCAAAATACGTAAGCCTTCTTGCAGTTCACGAATTCCCCGAACTTCAACTGGAATCTCATGATCAGCAGGCCCAATCTCCTTGCGAGATAACCTCCGCGTGAAGAAGGAACTTAAGAGATAACAGACCATCGCAATTAAAATTACTTTGGCATCACTCAGATCACTCTTTCCATGATGATCAAATAATTTCTTTACACCAATTCCGATTCCGCCGCCGATGACGACACCAATACTTCCTCCGGTAACCGCCAAGGCATTTGCGGAGATCAACTCATCTTTCTCGACGACCAATGGCAGACCAGCGGAGAGTCCAGCGAGAATCAACCGATTAATTCCAAATGCCACTAGTACCAAGAGGGTGAGTGGCACGCCGGTTGCCCCTGCCTTAATCAGTAGCGCAATGAAAGCAAGATCAACAGCTCGGATGAGATTCGAGAAGAGAACAATTCTCTGGCGAGAGAATCTATCTAGAAATATTCCAGCATATGGACCGACAAGTGAGTAAGGCAGAAGTACGACGGCAAAGGCAGTGGCAGCGCTCACTGCATCGGGCTGACGTTCTGGGGAGAAGAGCACGAAGGATGCTAATGAGGATTGGAAGATCCCATCCCCGATTTGTCCAAGCCAACGCACTGTGAGGATGTGGGGCAACTTGCTCCCAGGATGAAATGGCCAGTTTTTAGTCATCCCAACCTTTCTCATGCGCGCAAGCGTAGTTAGTTATAAAGGTTTATTCTTGGAAACTATGTTGGGCACCTTGTGGAGTCGTCGTGATGCGATCGATTATTCACTTAAGCGTCGCGCTACGTTAATCGCGCTCTTCAAAGGCACGACCTCGGGGTTAGATGCTTGTGATGCTGATCCCTATCTCAAGAGCGCTGCCAAATATCATGGAGAGCGAGTAGAAAGACTCTGTCCTGTTTGCCGTAAAGCTGAGATGGTCGAGTTGAGATATACCTTCGGCGATCAACTCGGTCAGTACTCAGGCCGCATTAAGACTTCCGCCGAGATTGAAGAGATGCAGAGCCAATACGGGGAATTCCGCGTCTATATCGTTGAGGTCTGCATGGGATGCGGTTGGCACCATCTGATCTACTCCTTCAAACTCGGAGATGGTAAATACCGCAAACCCCCACGCAGGGTGCGAACTCTTGAGGATGAGGATTACGCCCGTAGCGCTGGGCGGTAACCTTTCCACATGGAAAAACCAACCCGCGAAAACCTGAGAACCTGGTTTATCCGCGGGGCGATCTTCACGATCGGCGGGGGATTTGTTATAGCGACCTACCTCTTTTCCTACGCCTACTTCACCGTCAAGATTCCTGACCCCAATCAATATGTAAATAGTCAGGCCACAGTTATTGAGTATGCGGATGGGTCAGAGATTGGTCGAGTTGGAGCACAAGATCGCACCAGCGTCCAATTAGCGAGCATTCCGATCAATGTGAGACATGCAATATTGGCTGCCGAGGATCGCAATTTTTATAACGAGCACGCCTTTAGCCCAACGGGAATTTTGCGTGCGCTGTGGCATGACGTTCGCGGTGGCTCCTTACAAGGTGGTTCAACCATCACGCAGCAATATGCCAAGACCGCCTTTTTGTCTCCGCAACAGAGTATTCAGCGAAAGATAAAAGAGATTGTCATTGCCGTTAAATTGGAACAGCAACTCTCTAAAGATCAGATCCTTGAAGATTACCTCAACACTATTTATTTTGGTCGCGGCGCTTATGGAGTGCAGACCGGTTCAGAAGTTTTCTTTGGTCGCACAGTCGATCAACTTAATGTCTCGCAAGCTGCAGTCTTAGCCAGCATTCTCAACGCCCCTGGATATTACGATCCAGCAAATGGACCAAGCTATCTAGCACGATTGCAGGCGCGCTGGAAGTACGTACTTGATGGAATGGTGAAGGCTAAATGGCTCACCCGCGCCGAAGAGGCAAAGCAAGTCTTTCCATTTATTCAACCGAGAGTCGCTTCTGGTTCTCTAGCGGGTCCAAAGGGTTACGTAATCTCTTGGATTGAAAATCAATTACAGCAATTTGGATTTACTCAAGATCAGCTATTGCAAGGTGGGTTGGTTGTAAAAACTACTTTGGTGAAGAAGGATCAAGAGGCAGCAGTCGATGCTGTCGCAAAGCGCACTCCTAAGGCACCATTCAATAACCTTCGTGTCGCCCTGGTTTCAATTCAACCTGGAACTGGAGCGGTACTCGCAATGTATGGCGGTCAAGATTATTTGAAGAGTCAGTACAACAATGCGACGCAGGCGACGACTCAAGCAGGTTCATCATTCAAACCATTTGCACTAGTCGCTGCTCTTGAGGCTGGCATTAGTCTGCATTCGATCTGGAATGGAAGATCCCCACAAGTCTTTTATGACCCTGGCTCGCAAGGTCCATACCCAGTCTTTAACTACGGTAACGAGCAGTACAACAACATTAACCTCCTCGATGCAATCGCAAACTCTGTAAATACCGTATTCGTACCACTTGGCATCAAGGTGGGGCCCGATAAGGTTATTGACGTTGCAAGGCGCGCGGGCATTCCAACTTCAGTGCAGATGGTTTCAGGACCCTCTGTCACACTCGGTGTTGCAAGCCCACATGTAATTGATGTCGCCTCGGCATATGCCACCTTTGCGGCGCAAGGAATTTATGCAAAGCCTTACATCGTCTCGCAGGTTTTGGGCGACAACGGAGGAATCCTCTATCAAGCGCAACCTCAGACAAATCAGGTATTTGCTAGCGATGTAATGGCTGATTTAACAACGGCGCTACAAACCGTAACTACTTATGGAACCGCCTCAGGTGCGGTAGCTGATCTGGGAAGGCCGAGTGCTGGAAAGACGGGTACCACCACTGATAATGCGAGCGCATGGTTCACCGGATTTGTGCCTCAAATGGCTACCAGCGTTGCACTCTTTAGAGATAACGCCTCAGAGTCACTTAATGGAATTGGTGGTCTCAACGCCGTTACCGGTGGAACCTTCCCTGCAAAGATCTGGGACCAATATATGCGAGAGGCGTTGGCACACACTCCTGTAATGGACTTCCCACCTCCAGCGAATATTGGTGGTGTCGATCCAACACCTATGCAGAGCGCGGTTCCAACGATGGATCCTAAACTCGCCTTTCTTACTCCTAAACCGACACCAGCTCCTTCACCTAAAAAGAAGAAGTAAATAAACTGGAAAGAGTATGAAACTCTCCTTTACAACAAAGGCAGTTATCGCACTCGCCTTATTTGCTGGCTTACTTTCATTCGCAAAGTTTGATCATTGTTACAACACCAATTGGACTGGTGTTGGAGTGGATGTACATGAGTGTTACAGCGATCTACCTGCGCTCTTTGATGCACGCGGTTTAGTGAATCATGTTTGGCCCTATTCCAGCGCCACAAACTCTGTTGAGTACCCACCACTAACAGGAGTTGTTATGTGGGCGACTGCTCTCATAACTCCGCATGGACAAAATTCGGATAAATATTATTTTCTAATAAATATTGCGCTGTTAGCCGCGCTCTTTGTATTTACCGCCATTCTGATCTCTAAAATAAATCCTACAAAGTGGTATCTGCTTCCGCTTTTACCGGCAGTCATCGCATCGATGTACATCAATTGGGATATGTGGGCGGTGGCAACTGCAGTCTTGAGTATTTATTGGTTTGATCGAAAGAGATATCTACTAAGCTCGACCGCGTTGGCGATCTCGATAGCCACCAAATTCTTTCCAATAGTTTTACTTATCCCAATCGCGGTTATCTTTCTGAAGACGAGAGAGGTCAAGGCGGGTCTCCGTTATCTCCTACAGACCGTCCTGCTCTGGACAATTATTAATGCACCATTTGCGATCCTCACCCCCAAGGGATGGTGGCGATTCTTTAAATTGAACTCCGATCGACCTGCGGATCTAGGTTCCTTCTGGCAGGCAATAAATATTTTTAATATCAATCCGCCACACATCAACGTCTACTGGATGGCGCTATTTCTTCTTGCATCTCTTGTAGTTGTTGGACACCTGATTCGCAACGTAAGTACTCCGACGCTTGCACAAACAGCCTTTATCTTTGTCGCCCTCTTCACCGCACTCAATAAGGTCTACTCCCCTCAATATGTATTGTGGTTAGCCCCATTGGGAGTTATGGCTCTGGTTAATAATCGAGATAGGGCAGCGTTTTGGATCTGGCAGGGAGCTGAGGCGATCTACCACTTCTCCATTTGGGAGTACCTCGGCGGCTTTGCCGGGGCCAACTTCGCACTGCCAGCCAAGTGGTACGCGGGGGCAATCCTGCTCAGGGTGGCGACCAGCCTATTTTTCGCCTGGAGGATCCTCTTATCCACACGGGATCTGCCCGCACAGGAGGACGAATTTCTCCTATTGCAGACGGGAGGTTAGGCTTACCCTTCCTACAGGTTCAGGGCACCCGTCCTTTTCGCTTTAGGAGCAGTAACCCTCCTGCCGTGGAAATCCCACGGCCGCTTTAGTCCAGAGGAGGTGGGGTTAACGCATGCGTCATTATGAAATCATGGTCATTCTCGATCCTGACCTAGAAGAACGCACAGTCGCACCAAGTCTTGAGACATACCTCAAGATCATCAAAGACAGTGGTGGAACCGTCGACAAGCTCGATATTTGGGGACGTCGTCGCATGACCTTCGAAATCAATAAAAAGGCCGAAGGAATCTACGCTGTTGCTGATCTGCACTGTGGTCCAGATGCGATCAAAGAACTTGATCGTCAACTCAATTTGAACGAAGCGGTGCTTCGCACCAAGGTCGTTCGTCCAGATCAACTCAATTCATAATCAGATAACAGTTAATTAAGCGAGAGAAAAATGGCAGCTGGCGATACAACAATCACAATGATCGGTAACTTAACAAGCGATCCTGAACTGCGCTTCACACCATCAGGTGCTGCAGTTGCAAAGTTCACCGTTGCATCAACTCCTCGTTATCTCGATAAGGCAACGAACGAGTGGAAAGATGGCGATAGCCTCTTTCTTAACTGCCAAATCTGGCGTCAAGCTGCAGAGAATGTTGCAGAGTCACTAACTCGTGGAATGCGAGTAATTGTCTCTGGACGTCTCAAGCAACGCTCTTATGAAACTAAAGAAGGCGAGAAGCGCACCGTATTTGAGGTTGAAGTTGACGAAGTAGGTCCATCACTTCGCAACGCAACAGCAAAGGTCACAAAGACCACCCGCGGCGCGGGTTCCGGCGGCTTCACCGCTACATCTGAAACTGCATCATCAGATGATCCTTGGTCAGCAGCCCCAGTCGGTGGCGGTTGGGCAACAGGAGCATCGGATGATCAACCTCCGTTCTAATTAATTAGAACTTACATAACTAGAAACCAACCATTCCTGTTTAATAAACAGGGCCCTCTTAAAGGAGCACCACAGTGGGAGCAAGAAGTAATAAGACCTTAAAACCAAAGAAGGTCGCGCCGAAGATGTCGGCCGCGGCTTTAAAGAAATTTAAGAAGAAGCCATGTTCTTTCTGCCAACAGAAAGTCACCTATATTGACTATAAGGACATCGCAACACTTCGTAAGTTCATCTCTGATCGCGGCAAGATCCGAGCTCGCCGAGTAACGGGTGCATGCACCCAACATCAACGTGCAATTGCCGCCGCGGTTAAGAACTCCCGCGAAATGGCGCTCTTGCCTTACACCTCAACAGCAAGATAAGGGGAGGATATACAAATGAAACTCATCCTTACTCGCGAAGTTGCCGGGCTAGGTCAGGCCGGAGATGTTGTAACTGTTAAAGATGGTTACGCTCGCAATTTCCTACTTCCAAATGGCAATGCAATTGCATGGTCACTAGGCGGAGAGAAGCAGATCGAAGGAATTCGTCGTGCACGTAGCGCTCGCGAGATCCGCGATCTCGACCACGCCCGTGAGATCAAGACAGCTTTGGAGCAAGCTCCAATCGTTGTTAAGGCAAAGGTTGGCGGAACCGGCTCACTCTTCGGTTCGGTCACCGAGAAGGATCTGATCGCTGCGATCAAATCTTCAGTCGGAATCGATATCGATCGCCATCGCCTTAAGGCACCAGTCATGAAGAAGCTTGGCAACTACACCGCCAAGGTAAGCCTCCATGCTCAGGTTGCAGCAAACGTTCAGGTACAGGTAGTTGCTGCTTAATTAGCAGACCAAATTAGTAGTAAAAGAGGGCCCCACCTAGCGAGCTAGGTGGGGTTTTCTCATTTATTGAGATGATCGAATTTATCTTTATCCCCAACCCAAATCTCCAATTTGAGCGTGAAATTCTCCAAAATGGGAGAACTATCCCCAGTCCTGCGCAAGTTACCCACAACCGCTCCACACAGATTTTCAGGTTATCCCCAGCAAAAGATTGCTTACCCACATCAAGGTACACATGGTCTGAGGCGAAAGTAGGGAATGTCAGCGCTCCATAAGAAGATACGGGCATGAGCATCGCTGAACTTCCAAATCGAGGGAATAACAGCCTGCCGGCTCGACCTGTTGAGTTTGAGAGAACTCCACCGCAAGATTTAGTCGCCGAACAATCGGTGCTTGGCGGAATGCTCCTCTCCAAAGATGCGATCGCCGATGTTGTAGAAATTATCAAAGAGCGTGATTTCTATCGTCCGGCACATGAACTTATCTACGATGCCATTCTTGATCTATATGGCCGTGGCGATCCTGCCGATCCAGTGACCGTCTCAGCCGAGTTAACGAAGCGTGGTGATATTGCGCGTGCAGGTGGCGCGCCATATCTCCACACACTTATCTCTTCAGTGCCAACCGCTGCTAATGCAGGTTACTACGCCCGCATCGTTCGCGATCGCGCGATCTTGCGTCGCCTTGTTGAAGCCGGCACAAAGATTGTCCAGATTGGTTACTCAGAGTCTGGTGATGTCGATGAAGCGGTGGATGCCGCACAAGCCGAGGTCTATCAAGTAACAGAATCACGTATGAGTGAGGATTACATCCAACTCTCGGAGCTACTCCCCGCAGCGCTTGATGAGATTGAAGCTATCTCATCTGGAGTTGCCGATGAAGGTGTTAAGAGCGGCTTTCGTGATCTCGATGCCCTTACCAATGGTTTCCACCCCGGCAACATGATTGTCCTAGCAGCGCGCCCTGCAGTTGGTAAATCAACTCTCGGACTCGATATCGCAAGACATGCCTCAATTCATAACGGGGATACCTCAGTTATCTTCTCACTTGAAATGAGCCGCTCTGAGATCACGATGCGCATGCTCTCGGCAGAGGCAAAGGTTGGTCTTAACAATATTCGCTCGGGTTCGCTCTCAGATGATGAGTGGGGACGTTTAGCGAAGAGAATGGGCGAGATCTCGCAAGCCCCACTCTTTATTGATGATTCACCAAATCTCTCACTTATGGAGATCCGCTCTAAGGCGCGTCGGCTCAAACAACGCCACAACCTCAAATTAATTGTTATCGACTACTTGCAGTTAATGACATCGGGTAAGCGCGTGGAAAATCGTCAACAAGAGGTCTCAGAGTTCTCGCGTAACCTCAAATTATTGGCTAAAGAACTTAACGTTCCGATTATCGCTATCTCACAGCTCAACCGTTCGCCAGAACAGCGCGCTGATAAGAAGCCGATGCTCTCCGATCTTCGTGAGTCAGGTTCCATCGAACAAGATGCCGATATGGTTATTTTGTTGCACCGTGATGATTTATATGACAACCAGAATCGCTCCGGTGAGGCGGATCTCATTGTTGCTAAGCACCGTAATGGTCCTACTCGGACCATAACGGTAGCGGCACAACTTCACTTCGCTCGCTTTGCAGATATCGCTCCCGCCTACAGTGGTGGCGAGAACTTCGTTAAAGATTAATTTCTTTTACTAATTATCGGCATACCTTGCTACGGTAAATCCGAAATGAATCGGTAGGTTCACAGCAAAGATAACAATCGTTGCGCTCATCAAAGCAAGTACGCTTCCCCGGACTCCATCTTTAATGAAGATATATTCCAGCGCTGCCGCAAAAATCGAGTAGGCCAACAGAGTCCACTTCGCGACTAGGAAGAAGGTCTTCCAGGCAAAGCCTGTTAGACGTGTGAGTAGAACGAGATTCACTAGAACAAGCAGAGCTGCTATGACAACGGTGAGCGTTGTGAAAGTTAGCGAGGTATGTTTTGGAAGGTGGGCAGCAAGGAAGACGCCACCTGCAACAACAAGAGCCAAAATTACAACGGAGATCTCCGAAACTGGAGGTAACTTCTTTGTTGTGTTCATAGCGTTGCAATCCTTGTCATAATAATGAGCGTAGCCACCTGCATCGCTCCGGTGAGTCCAGCGGTATATAGGAAGCGTTTCATCAACTTCCCAATAACTTCACCGTTAGGTCTCTCCTTCTTCAATTCAAAGAGAACGCCGAGATTGGCGGGTTCGAGAAAACCAAGGGCAACAACCGCCATAATTCCCACAACAATCATTGAGGCAACCACCCACCCATGATGCTTATCAGAGGAGAGAATGAATCCCTCATGTCGTGCTAATTGCCACCCTCCTGCGAGTGTTGCAATCACCAGGGTTGGCATTAACAAGACCATCTTTGGCATGAATTTTTTGGAGAACTCCATACGTGCAGGAATACTCATCTTTCCTATGATTGGTCCGATAACGAATCCGAGAAATAGATCGATCCCAGTCCAGAGCCCGCCACCCACGACGTGGAAGAAATCCAAGGCCCAGAGTCGGTTGGTCGCTACCGCGATTATTAGCCCAATGTAGACAACCGCGACAAGTGGAATCGCACTCGTTGGGATGATTTTGAAATCTTTGGGTTGCTCAGTTACAACGTCATGCGCCATGGCACTCTCCCTCACCGCTGAAAGATTTGTAAGAAAAGGGTAGAGAGTGGCGCGAGGCGATTCAAGAGATTGCGCGGTTAATTTACGGGGGTTAGCAAGCCACTCTTCACATCGTAGATCGCTCCCATTACTCGCACCTCATCATGGAGTAGTGGATAGCTTTCTATTTTCACAATGTCTTTGAGTAGCGCGCCTAGTTGATCGTCGGTGGTCTGAAAATCCAGACTCCGGGTATCTACACCGCTCTTCTGCGAGATGGCGGCGTGTATTCCAGCCTCATCGGTGCTAGCCATCCGGCAATCGGTATGTGGCATGACGAGAACGCGATTCACGCCTAAGAGATGAGTAGCGAGTACCAAGGTGCGCAGGACGTCATCCGTAACGCGTGCTCCGGCGTTACGTAAAATTTTGGCATCCCCGGCATGCATACCCACGATGCGAAGCGGATCGATGCGTGAATCCATACATGTAACGATCGCCAAACCTTTGACCGCGGTTCCAGTGAGCTCTTCTGAGGTGAACTTTGTGGCGAAGTTTTGATTGGCAGCAAGGACATCATCAAATCTATCCATCGCCTACACCTCCATTGCAGTATCTGGAATTGCAGTGTCTGGAATTTTTTCATTGGCAATGAATATTCCGACGAGCACGACCGCAGCCCCGATAAGTTGAATAGTAGTGAAAGTTTCTTTGAGCAAGATCCAACCAAAGACTCCCGCAAGCACTGGTTCCAACATTCCAATGATGCTCGCCACCTGCGGGGAGAGGGCGTTGACTCCCTTGAGGACGCAGAGATAGGGGAGCACAGTTCCGACGATGATGATGAATGCGATCAAAGCCCAACCAGGAAGGTGATGTCCTGTGAAGTGGCCATTGAGATTTATCTCTTCTTTAAAGATATGAAATGGAAATGACCACCATGGCTGAACTACCGCAAAGAGGATTGAGGTAATTCCAAATCCCCAGACCAACATGGTGTCTGTGCTTCTGCGCTTGCCGAGCGCTCGACCCATCACAAAATAGGCAGCCAGACTAAGAGCATCCAAGAATGAGGAGATAACTCCAAGTCCGTTGAGGGTTAATCCCTTCCACACCTCGCCAACCAAGATCAACCCGAGAAATGCTGCAACCAACCCCAACCACATTGAATTGGAGATCTTCACCTTCTTATAGAAGCGTAGGTAGAGAACAATCCAGATCGGTGCAGTGAATTCGATAATAAGGGCGATCGAGACGTGCAATCTCAGAATTGAGAAGAAGTAGAAAGATTGAACTGCCGCGATTCCGATTACTCCAAAGAGGGTGAGCAGACCTAGCTCTCCCTTTCCAGGGCGGAGAAGAGGGAGCCTGCCTTTCAGTGCGAGATAGAGAAGGAGCGCCACGAGTGAACCGGTGGTCCGAATCTCCGTAAGGCGCCAGGGTGTTAGCCCCGCCTCCATTACCCATTTCGAGACGATCCCGTTGATGGAGTAGAGGAGCGCCGCCGTGATTAGAAGGAGATAGGGGCGGCGGGAGTTCATTGTCCAAACTTATCGGCTCGATCTCACCCGATGAGCCACATCCACCAGATTCCTCTGCTGATAGGGTTTTGACCGTGCTACTAAGTGATCGCGATATTGCCGCTGAGGTCTCTGCTGGACGGGTGAAGGTTGAACCTTTTAGCGAGGGGATGATTCAGCCTTCGAGCGTGGATGTTCGACTTGATAGATTCTTTCGAGTCTTTGAAAATCACAAATACTCGGTTATTGATCCCTCGATTGAGCAGGCCGAACTCACCCGAGAGGTATCGGTCAACCACGACGAGCACTTCATCTTGCACCCTGGTGAATTTGTACTGGCCAGCACCTACGAGATCATTACTCTGCCGGATGACATTGCGGGCCGTTTAGAGGGAAAGTCATCCTTAGGTCGGTTAGGACTCCTCACTCACTCGACTGCTGGTTTTATCGATCCTGGCTTCTCCGGCCACATCACCCTGGAACTTTCTAATGTAGCCAACTTGCCGGTCAAGCTATTTCCAGGAATGAAGATCGGCCAGCTTTGTCTCATCAAACTCTCATCTCCAGCGGAACATCCATACGGCTCGGCGCTGTACGGTTCTAGGTACCAGGGGCAGCGCGGTCCAACACCGAGCAAATCCTGGCTTAATTTTCACCAATCAAAAATTCAATAGTAAAAGTTAAAACTTAAGGAGCTTGAAATGAAAGCCGTCGTCTTAATAGTTGCTCTTCTCCTCATCCTTGCCCTACTAGCAATAATGTCGCGCAACCGTCTGGTTCGCGCGAATATCTCAGTTGATGAAGCCTTTGCCCAGATAGAGGTGCAACTAAAGCGTCGATCAGATTTGATTCCTAATTTAGTTGAGACGGTTAAAGGTTATGCATCTCATGAATCTGGAACATTTGAGGCGGTCGTTGCAGCGCGGGCTAAAGCAACAACAGCAACCACAGTCGCCGATGTGGCGGCCGCGGATGGCCAGTTAACGCAGGCGCTCCGTGGTCTACTGGCAGTTACCGAGAATTATCCAGATCTCAAAGCATCCACTAACTTTTTAGCTCTTCAAGAGGAGTTATCTAGCACCGAAAATAAAGTCTCGTTCGCCCGTCAGTTTTACAACGACAATGTGCGGACTTTAAATGCTGCGATCAAGACATTTCCAAGCAGCCTATTCGTGAAGTCAGCAGGCGTTACTTCACGCCCATTCTATGAAGTTGATGATCCACAAGATCGCAAGGCTCCACAGGTCAAGTTCTAACTATGGATTTTCGCAAACTCCAATCGGCGAACAAACTTAAATCCACGGAACTTCTCTTTGGTATGGCCCTGCTCGTCGGGGTTGTTATTTGGGCGCTACTAACTTATTTTGGTAAGACAGGTATTGGGGTAGTTCCGTTTGCAGTTGGAATTGCACTGCTCTCGGTCTGGGGCTCCTACTGGACTTCTGACAAGATCGTATTAACCATGACCGGTGCCAAGATTGTTACAGAGGCAGATAATAAGCAGCTGTATGACTTAGTGTCAGAGGTTTGTATTGCCGCCGGGCTTCCAACTCCGAAGATTGCGATTGTGGAAGATAACGCACCAAATGCCTTTGCCACTGGCAGAAATCAAGACCATGCTGTTATTGCTTTTACAACCGGAATCTTGCGCGTGATGGATCGAGAAGAACTACAAGGTGTGACCGCGCACGAGATGGCACATGTTGCCAATCGCGATACTTTGGTCTCGGCTATTGCAGCGACGACAGCCGGAGCGCTTGCACTACTCAGTGACTTTATGTTGCGCATCATGATCTTTGGTGGCGGTAATCGACGCAATAACAATAACAACGATCAAAACCCTCTTGCATTGATTGCATCGCTGATCGTTCTAATTTTGGCTCCACTTGCAGCGCTACTCCTACGACTGGCGATTTCGCGTAAGCGTGAGGCGCTCGCTGACGTAACCGCCGTTGCATTCACGCGAAACCCAACTGGTCTACGGCGCGCACTCGAAGTTCTGGCCGCCGATAACACGGTGGTTCATCAGAAATCAACGGCAGTTGCACATATCTGGATCGAGTCTCCATTGGATGGCAGCAAGACTTCCCAACTTTTCTCTACCCACCCACCACTAGCAACCCGGATTGCAACGCTTCGCGCGATGGAAGGAAATGGCTCCGCTCAAAGCTGAGAGGGAACTCTTAAGTGCCCACCAGGAGTTATCCGTCCTTCTTAACGGCTCTTAGGCGTCTAAGATGAAGGCATGACGAAGCGAATCCTCGTGGTTGCGATAATTTTCGTCTGGTTAGCACTCGGTGAGGGTGGCGCAAGTTGGGCCACTACCCAACCAACTTCTACATTAATTGGGTTAGATATAACTGGAGCGACCCTCACAACCGCCAATGCGGGAGCTGATTCCGCTCTTACGGTAACTTTGAGAAATACTTCAAGTCATACCCTGTACATCACTGGTATCGGATCATCAATAGCTAGGTCATCAATGATCTTTTATGACTCCAATATGTGCCAGGGTGATAGCGCAATGATTCCTCTTCAAAATATTGCGGTAAGTCCTGGAACCATTCAAAAGTTGGGATACAAATATCAAGGAGCCATGCTCGGTGCATTGACCACAAAATTACAACTAGACGGTAGCGCTCCAATGCAAATTAATGTGAAGGATTCAAAGAACCGTTTCAGCACACTTACATTCAAGGCAAAGATTGTTTCGCCCCCTAAAGGCCTTCACTTCGCCATGTCTGGAATGCATTGAAGATGGGCATTCAGTCCCGCCTTATCCAGGCAGTTCGACCCACGCTCGTCGCCTCAACCCTGCTCCTGTCGGCGGTTTTGGCCCACATGGCAGGATGCGGAGTGTTTGTATCTGGAAAGCAGCTCTTTGTAGAGACTGGTGTACTGGTTGGACTGATCGCATTTTTCGCTAGAGGGAATCTAGAAGGTCCTCGCTTAGCCACGCTTGCAATTTTTGCTCAGTTATCTGTTCATTTTCTTCTCGGTGGCATGATCATGAACAACGAACGCATGCTTGGCTTCCATCTTCTTTTTGGGTTTATCTCTTATTTTGTAATTTCGGGGATAGAAAATTATGGGAAGAAATTATTAAAGATTGCTCTCCCATTCCTTAATGTTGATCCATCTGAGCTCAAGATTGAAGTAATCAAAGGTGTTTATGGCGTATATGGAGAGCAAACGCCATTTTTCTCTACGAGAAGTCGAAGATTGGGAGCTTTAAGAGCGCCACCATTTTTCGCAATTTAAGAATTCTCTTCTAACTCGCACACTTACAAGTTGGTGGTTTAGAACCACTTTCGATAGATCGACTCCTTCACGCTTCACATACTTCTTATTAAAGGATGGTTTATGAAAACCCGAATTAAATACCTGGTTATTCCAATCTCTTTGACCCTCGCCCTACTAACGGCAACTGGCGCAAATGCAGCGTCCATAGCGCAGCCACCAAGCTCTGTGGGAACTGCAACAACTGTCTCTGTTCCAGCAAATGTCCTCGCAGCCAACTTTCTCGATCAAAATGGGATGCAACACTCACTTGCAGAATTAAAAGGCAGTACCGCAATACTCGTACCTCTCCTCACTCTCTGCGGAGATACCTGTCCCTTCACCTCCGCCAATATGCTCAAGATTCAGCAGGCTCTATCAGAATCGAAAAATACTTCAATCAAAGTAATTGGCATCGACGTGGATCCTTACCGTGATTCACCGAAGCGGTTGTTAGCTTATGCAAAATTGATAGGAGCAAATTTTCAAATTTGGACCGCAGCAGGCAAAACCACTGTTCCAACCCTGACTAAAGCTGATCTAGCGAAGAAAAACCCAATAGGCACTGGGGATATCAATCCAAATCTTCTCGCCATTGAGAAGTTCCTTGGATACTCGGTAAACGTCATTCCTCAAGGAAACCCTCCGGCAACCGATTGGATGGCTCCGTATGAGAAATTGACATACGACATCGATCACTCAGATGGATTCGCCATCATAGATTCAACTCAACACTTGCGGTTTGTGAGCGGAACGCTACCTGCCTTTACAGGCACAATCTCTAAAACACTAGCTAACTTCATGGGAAGTAGCACAAACGTTTATAAGAGTCCGGTTTACAAAGGTGGTTGGACGCCAGCACAGGCGATTCAAGCTCTAAGTTGGGTTACCCAAACTAAGCTGTAATTGGAAAGTGCAGCGTAAAGGTGGCACCTTCTCCTAATTTAGATTCGACGGAGACGGTGCCGCCATGCGCTTTCATGACAGCATCAACGATCGATAGCCCCAATCCGCTTCCCTCGCCGGAGTGGCGAGCGCGAGATGGATCGATTCTGAAGAAGCGCTCGAAGATCTTGGCCTGATCTGACTCCGAGAGCCCTGGCCCTGAATCCTTAACCGAGAGCGTGACTTCGTGCTCATCGGAGGTAGCAGTTACCTCAATCTGGGTACCTCGTGGGGTGTGGGTGCGAGCATTTGCCAGCAGATTGGCGAGAGCCTGATGAATTCTCTTGTTATCTCCAAGAACGTAGAGCTCTGAGGGAACATTTACAGTGATTGGATGGTCGGGACCCGCTGCTCGGGCAGATGCGACACACTCCTCAACCAGGTGGGTGAGGTCGACCGGTTCTAGAGCAAGTGGCCGTGATTCGTCCATGCGGGCAAGTAGAAGTAGATCCTCTACGAGTGAACCCATTCGAATCGATTCCTTCTCGATTCTTCCTACAAGCTCTTTAGTCTTCTCTTCGCCGGTAACCGCGCCTTGGCGATGTAACTCTGCAAAACCGCGGATTGCAGTGAGTGGAGTTCGTAACTCATGAGAGGCATCGGCAACGAATCGACGAAGTTTTGATTCTGAAGCATTCTTCTGAGCGAAGGATTCTTCGATGCGCCCCAACATGATATTGAGTGATTGAGTGAGACGACCCACCTCAGTAGACGGTCTTAGCTCCGGAAGACGGGCAGATAAATCTCCATCTGCAATCGCGGCGGCAGTTACCTCGACTTCTAGCAATGGTCGCAGACTAACTCCTATTAACCAACGTGAGACCAAACCTATGACGATGAGCACTGCGATGCTGATCAGCAAGAAGAGCCAACTCAGTTCATGAAGTGTCTTATCAACGCTCGAGAGTGAGACCGCAACAACCACCGATCCCAAATCAGAAGGTAATACAAATGCCTCCGCGCGCGTCTCGGAGTCAGGATTAGATGTATGAACGGTGAAGGGCTTTCCATTTGTCGCTGCTACTTGAGCAAGGGTCATGCCACTAAAAGTGGCCTGCGCTCCTCCAGCCGAGATATCTCCGCCAAGTTGACCTAGGACAACACCAGTTGGATCTAGGAGAGTTACTGATGTTGCGGTAGGCACGCCGCGCAAAGGACTGACTGTTCGAAATGGTTGGTCTTGTGATTGCGTAGTTGATGAGTCATCAGAATTAGGATCAATTCCAGCTCGAACTAAACGACCTACAGTTCCACCAGCGATACTTGAGAGTTGAGAGTCAACCTGGCGAATAAGAAATCCCCGTAACTCGGCATTGGCTGCAAAATCTGACGCACCGATTCCGATTGCTGCCACGACCACAGTGGCAAGCAATAAGCGATTGCGCAGGCTCCATTGCGAGAAGAGAGGGAGTTTCTTCATAGTGAAAGAATTATCTTAGTTTCCGGCAGGAATTCGCATTCGATAGCCGACGCCACGCACAGTATGAATGAGTGCGGGCTCATAGATATCAATCTTCTTACGCAGATATGAAACGTAGGTTTCTACAATGCCTGCATCGCCACGGAAGTCGTATTGCCAGACATGATCAAGGATCTGTGCCTTACTCACTACGCGATCTGCATTGATCATCAGATAGCGAAGTAGAAGAAATTCTGTAGGGGAGAGGTCGATAAGGTTGCCGGCGCGGCGAACCTCATGAGTTGCCTCATCGAGCTCTAGATCTGCAAAGCGGATCTTCTCTTCATCGACTGTTGCCTCAACGGCACCGATGCGACGGAGAAGGGCGCGCAGACGAGCAACGAGCTCTTCAAGTGAGAATGGCTTGGTGACATAGTCATCTCCACCGATGGTCAGCCCTGCGATCTTGTCATCAACGGTGTCTTTGGCGGTCAGAAAGAGAACTCCAACGCTATGACCTTCGGAGCGAAGTTGGCGACAGACCTCAAAGCCATCTTGGTCTGGGAGCATTACATCAAGGATTAAGGCGTGGGGTTTGAACTCCTCGGCGATGGTCAGGGCCTGCGAACCGGTCGCTGCTGTCCGGACATCAAAGCCAACGAAACGAAGGCTGGTCGCTATTAGTTCACTGATGGAACTCTCATCATCTACAACGAGAATTCTCTGCAAATTGGAATTGGATGAATCTGCCACGGTGACTCTCTCTTTAAGTGCGGTCATTTCTTAATCCTCCACGGAACTGTATCTATGCCCATAGATGGGCACAGGTGAGAGGATTCTCTAGTTGACTGGGGATTTCCTGAGAAATAGCAGAAGTTTTCCACAGGGTTTATCCACGGTGTGGAGAATTACAGCCATGTAATTAGTGCGTAAATAGGTGGCTAATTGAGCGGGCTAAATTAACGCCACTTGGTCGCCAGGGTGAAACCCGCAGCGATAAAGCCAAAGCCAATGACCATATTCCAAGCCCCGATATGCGGGATTGGGTATCCGGTATTGCTCACATAATAGATAACGATCCAGACCAGTCCGATTAGAAAGCCTGCCAACATGAGAGGAGCCAGCCACTTTGGGCTCTCTTTAGGCAGTGGAGCCAGGTGGGCAATCTCATCCGGAATGTAGACCGGATCCTTCTTGCGGCTCTTGGACTTAGGCATGAGCAAAAGGTACACCACCATAAGAGCAATCCCGAAAATCCAAACCTGAAAACCGCATCTAGAAAACCTCGATTCGCCAGAGTAGGTAGCCTTACCCCATGGCTCGCATACTGGTCGTGGATAACTATGACTCGTTCGTCTATAACTTGGTCCAGTATCTCGGTCAGTTAGGCGCTGAAGTCACCGTCATCCGCAACGATGAGGTGGATTTTTCGACCCTCCAAAATTTCGATGGGCTCCTTATCTCGCCTGGTCCCGGAACTCCTGAGGCGGCCGGAGCAAGTATCGAACTCGTTAAATATGCCGCAGCACATCAGATGCCGCTACTAGGAGTCTGCCTCGGCCATCAAGCGATCGGGGTAGCTTTTGGTGCAACTGTCTCGCGAGCTCCAGAGTTGTTGCACGGCAAGACTTCAATAGTCCACCACACCAACCATGGTTTGTTAGCGGATCTTCCAACTCCGTTTACTGCGACTAGGTATCACTCGCTCGCGATAGAACCGCAAACCCTGCCTTATGAATTAGAGGTAACGGGCAAGACAGATTCTGGTGTTGTGATGGCGATCGAACATAGAACTCTTCCAATTTCAGGAGTTCAATTTCATCCCGAGTCAGTTCTTACTGAACATGGCCATCAAATGCTTGGCAATTGGTTAGAGCGTTGTGGAGATGTAGGCGCTCGCGCACGTTCAGAGGGTTTATCTCCTGTTGTGATCCGCGCTTAATTAAGGATTAGACGGTTGCGGAGATGGATTACTCGTTTGAGTGTTTACGGTAATCGTGACGGTGCTACCAATATTTTGAGTAGTCCCTGCATCTGGGGCTTGTGCTAAAACAATTTGATTTGGCTGAGTTGAATCAGAAGCGGTTGCAGTTCGCACTAAGAACCCAGCTTGAGTCAGCGTTGTAATTGCTTGCACTTGCGTCAAACCAACAAGATTTGGAACCTGCAAACTTCCACTCGCAATCTGCAAGATAACGCCCGTACCAGCCTGCAAGATACTGCCCGGTGAAGGGTTGACACTGAGAACAGTTCCTGGTGACTGGTTTGAATCCTGCGAGACGGTTTGCGAAATAGTGAGTCCAGCGGCGGTAAGAGCATTGCGAGCATCAGCAAGTGAGAGCCCAATCAAATTGATTGGTACTGATGTATTGCCCGTTCCTGATGATTCGGTCAGCGTAATGCTGCTGCCAGGAATGACTTTGGAATCGGCAAGTGGGAGCTGGCTTGAAATTCGACCCTTCGGAATTGTTGAGGATGGAGCCGGTTGAATTGTAATCGTGGGAAAGTTAGTGAGAAGTGCGCGTGCTTGTGCTTCTGTTAATCCGACGACATTAGGGACTTGCAGAGATGGAGTTGCAGGTGAATGAGTCTTAGTTAGAAGAGTTGACCCAACGATCAGAATGAGCGCTGCAACTACTCCACCCACCAACATAAATCTTCGACGTGGCTTAGTTCTTCTGATCTTGGTTGTAACTTGCTCACCGCGGACAGCACGACGTAAATCTTCAAGCATCGCGCCCGCATCTTGATAACGATCGTTGGGATCCTTATGAAGTGCCACTTTTATAATGGTTTCAAGGTTTGGATCGATATCAGGATTAATGTCAGATGGAGCCGGGAGCGGAGCTGAGACATGTTGGAAAGCAATCGAGACAGGAGTATCGCCAACAAAAGGAGGGCGCCCCACTAATAGTTCATACATCAAACAACCGACTGAATAAATATCGCTTCGAGCATCGGCATATTCACCAGTTGCTTGCTCGGGTGAAAGATATTGCGCAGTACCAACGACATTCCATGTATTGGTCATTGTTGCGCCAATATCATCCAGCGCTCGTGCAATACCGAAGTCCATCACCTTGACCTTGCCGGACTCGGTAATCATGATATTTCCAGGTTTAATATCTCTATGAATGATTCCCTGATTATGTGAGTAATCAAGTGCTTCTAAGATCTCAGTAACAATTTTTACAGCTTCATCTTGGGAGATCACGGCACCTGATTGCAGAAGTTGTCGCAGGGTATGACCTTTAACAAGCTCCATGACGATGTAAGAATCCGCGCCATCTTCACCTGAATCGAAGACCGCAACGATTCCTGGATTATTTAAACCGCCAGCAGCGAGCGCCTCTTTCTTGAACCGCGCGACAAATGCTGGATCTCGCGCCAAATCACTGCGCAATATCTTTACGGCGACTTTTCGATGAAGTCTTAAATCCTCTGCAATATAAACATCGGCCATTCCACCAGTGCCGATCATGGCTCCGATTTCGTAGCGACTATTGAAAATCTTGTTGTTCATACCTGTGCTGCTCCCAGAAGTTCCAACTTCGGTTCATTAGATCCTTCAACAATTTCTACCCAAAGTATGGTGACGTTATCGGGAGCGCCTTTTTCATGCACCGCATCTATGAGGTGATCGACGACCTTCTGTGGTTCTGATTTCTTGATGATCGTGGCGATCTCGTGATCAGAGAGCACCGAACTCAATCCATCGCTGCATAAGAGGTATTGATCGCCGACCTTTGCTTCGAAGAGGTGCAAGATTGGATCAATTCCAGAGTCGCCGATAAGAGCTTGCGTGAGCAATGAGCGCTGCGGGTGATTAACCACTTCATCAGGAGTTAAACGTCCCTGATCTAAGAGTTCTTGCATAACGGTATGGTCATAACTTAACTGCACCAATTTCTTACCTCGCCATTGGTAACAACGCGAATCTCCAATATGTAGAAGTTCTACATGCTCACCGTTGAGGTGTAACGCCGTGAGCGTTGTTCCCATACCTTGCAGGCTGCGATCGGAGTTAGCCGCGGTTGCGATCTCATGATCGATAGAGAAGGAGATATTGAGCAAGAGATCTTCCCGGGATTCGGTATCTAACGCTGGATCGCTGAGCACTCCACTCAACTCTTTTACAGAGGTAATAGCTATCTTTGAGGCTACTTCACCACCGGCATGGCCGCCCATGCCATCGGCAACTGCAACTAATTGAGGAGAGACGAGAGCCGCATCTTCATTGCCATCGCGCACAAGTCCTAATTCGCTCCGCGCAATAACCTTGAATGAGCGATTCATAGATTTAGCCTAACGGTGATAACCTCTTATAAGTAAGCCCGAGTGGCGGAACGGCAGACGCGCACGGTTCAGGTCCGTGTATTCGCAAGGATGTAGGGGTTCAAATCCCCTCTCGGGCACTCATTTCACTCAGTTAGAGTTGGCGAGTGAGCAACTATGCCTATCTTGGACCCTCAGGAACTTTTACAGAAGCGGCCCTCATCGGCATTACAACTAAGGATGATCACCTCGTCCCTTATGCCAATGTAACCGCGGCCCTCGATGCAGTCCGGTCGGGAGGCGCGGAGTTCGCCTTGGTCCCTATTGAAAATTCCGTTGAAGGTGTCGTTGCCCGCACCCTTGATGAGTTGGCCACCGGTCAGGCCTTAGAGATAGTGGCTGAAACTACGATCCCAGTGAGTTTTGCTCTCATGGTTCTTCCGGAAAATGCAGCGGGAAAAATAACTCGCATAGCAACCCATCCACATGCAGAGTCGCAGTGCCGACAATTTATTGCTCGTGAATACCCTGGTACCGAGGTAATAACTACACCCTCTACGGCAGCCGCTGCGGAGGGGCTAAAAGAGGGCAATTGGGACGGAGCAATTGCAGCGAAGATCGCCGCAGATAAGTATGGACTCAGTGTCATCGCGGAAAATATTGGTGATAACGATGCAGCGGTAACTCGATTTGTCCTCGCACGCATGCCTGGACAAGTTCCAGCACCGACGGGAAATGATCGAACCTCTTTGGTCGCCTATATAGATATTGACCATGCGGGTGCGTTACTAGAAATCCTGACCGAGTTTGCTAAAAATAATGTGAACCTCACTTTTATCCAGAGCCGGCCAACTGGTCGCGAGCTGGGGCACTACCACTTCATCATCGATGTGGAAGGTCATCAGAGCGATGCTGCGGTCGCGCTCGCTATCGAAGGCCTGCGCTCCATCTGCGAGGACATTCGAGTTCTCGGTTCATATCCACGAGCGACAAATAGATAGGCTAACCCCGTGATTGATCTGAAGATACTGCGCGAAGATCCAGAGCGCGTTCGCCAATCTCAAAAGGTCCGAGGCGAGAGCGTTGAGATCGTAGATCAACTCTTGGCACTCGATGAGGCGCGCCGAAGTGCAATAACAACCTTTGAAGCTCTACGTGCTGAACAAAATCTCCTCTCTAAATCTGTAGGTGCAGCCAAAGGTGATGAGAAGGCCGCCCTCCTAGAGAGCGCTAAGGAATTGTCAGCTCGAGTTAAAGAGGCCGATGCCGCACGAGCTGCAGCTGAGGCAGCGGCCGATGCCGCGTTACTTCAAATCCATAATTTAATAAGTCCAGAGGCGCCTGTTGGTGGAGAAGCAGATTTCGTCGTGCTTGAACATGTCGGCACACCACGAGATTTCTCTCAAGCTGGATTCGAACCGAAAGATCATGTCGAACTCGGCAAGATTCTTAAGGCGATCGATACCGAGCGCGGAGCGAAAGTATCTGGCTCTCGCTCTTATTACTTAACTGGTGTCGGTGCACTACTGGAGTTTGCTCTGGTTAATTATGCGATTTCATCTGCAACCAAGGCTGGCTTCACGCCTGTCATTCCTCCCGTACTTGTAAATCCTCCAGCGATGGAAGGAACCGGATTTTTAGGTCAGGCTGCAGAGAACGTTTATCGTCTAGAAGAAGATGATATGTACCTGGTTGGAACCAGTGAAGTGCCGCTCGCTGCCTACCATATGGATGAAGTCATCACTGAGTTACCTCTGCGATATGCAGGATATTCCACATGTTTTCGTCGTGAAGCCGGTACTTACGGCAAAGACACTCGCGGGATTATTCGTGTGCACCAATTCGATAAGGTCGAAATGTTTATCTTCTGCGAACCAAAAGATGCACTCGCTGAACATCAGAAATTATTGCAATGGGAGAAGGAATTCCTTAATGCAATGGAGATCCCATATCGAGTAATCGATGTTGCCTCTGGCGACTTAGGAGCTTCTGCAATTCGTAAATTTGATATCGAAGCATGGATACCTACTCAAAACGCATATCGTGAAGTAACAAGTACATCTAACTGCACTGAGTTCCAAGCACGTCGATTGAATATTCGATATCGCGATGGTGAATCCACGAAACCCGTTGCGACGCTCAACGGAACGCTCGTAGCAATCCCACGCATGATCGTTGCGATTCTAGAAAATCACCAAGAGGCAGATGGATCAGTTAATGTTCCCGTTGCGCTTCGCCCCTTCTTAGGAGTCGACAGATTACTTCCGGCGTAGCAGGTGTCAGGCCAAAGGTCATTGCAACGGACCTTGATGGAACGATCGTCTCTTCATATGAGCGCATTACTAATAGAACCATCGAGGCATTTACCGCTGCCCATGAATTAGGGATCGAAATATTCTTTGTTACTGGTCGCCCACCACGTTGGATGCCGGAAATCAAAGAGGCATTTGGTTTCGGTAATGCCATTTGTGCAAACGGTGCGATGCACTATGACCTGCTTAATGAGAAGGTAATTGAAGAGTGGTTGATACCAATCGACTCTCAATTTGAATTTGTTAAAAGGATGCGAAGCGCAGTGCCTTCAATCTCTTTCGCCACTGAATATGGCAATGAATTTCATCATGAGAGTGCTTACGTTCCACGATGGGATGTGGGAGTCGATCACTCTCCAGTTACATACATTGAAGAGAAGTTGGTTCAACCCGCATTTAAGATGTTGGCGCGGTGCTCCAATTTCGAACACACCTCCGACGAACTCTTGGAGATTGCACAGCGCGAGGTCGGGGATCTGGTAACAATTACACATTCCAATGCCGGGGAATCTTTGCTTGAAATTTCAGCGCTCGGAGTCAGCAAGGGTCAGACGCTAGCTAAGCTCACCGCACGGATGGGATTTACCGCGGCAGATGTCGTGACATTTGGCGACAACCCAAATGACTTCTCGATGCTCGCCTGGGCGCAGCGTTCATGGGCGATGGTCGATGGCCACCGCGATGCACCTAAATATGCCAAGTTCGTGGCTGAACCCCACCACATGGATGGGGTAGCCATGGTTATTGAGGAGTTACTCAAACTTCCAGTCTGACCAATTTTGCCTCCGTATAGGTGTGCCACTAAGTTTGCCCACGGAGGGCTCGCATAGCGGCCGAGTGCACCGGTCTTGAAAACCGGCAAGGGAAACCTTCGTGGGTTCAAATCCCACGCCCTCCGCCATTTTTATCCCGTATTCGGGCGTTTTTTACCCTTGTGGGCGATTTCACCCCTACCAACTAGGTACTTATCTAGCGTTAATGGGGCTCTGGTACGAAACTTCTCCCATGGCAATTGATACCTCAGGCAATGGCGTCTTCTCAGAGGGTCGAGCAAAGTTAAGCGCTCGCACGTTACGTACAGATAAGTGGTGGATCCAACCAGCGATCACCGTCTTCGTACTTCTCTCATTTATCGTTTATGCGACATTCCGTGCATTCGAAAATGGAAAGTACTTTGCGGCACCTTTGATCTCACCTTTCTATTCTCCATGTCTTTCGACCGCGTGTGTAAAAGGTTCGCCTTCATTTATCGGAACAATCTTCGGCACGTATCACATCTTTGGAATGACGGTTTCGCCATCGCTCTTCATCTTGATCTTCCCGTTGGCCTTCCGCATGACCTGTTATTACTACCGTAAGGCGTACTACCGCTCATTCTGGATGTCCCCTCCTGCATGTGCAGTTGCAGAACCGCACGGTAAGTACACAGGTGAGACTCGCGCTCCTCTCATTATTCAAAATGGTCACCGTTACGCGTTTTATGCCGGACTCGTTTTTAACGTATTCCTTACTATTGATGCGATTGGTGCCTTTAGAAATGAGAAGGGTCAATGGGGCCACATGTCCGTTGGCACATTAGTACTACTCGCAAATGCAACCTTCTTGTGGTTGTACTCCATGTCGTGCCATACCTGCCGTCACACAGTGGGTGGACGCCTGCGTAACTTCTCGAAGCATCCAATTCGTTACAAGCTTTGGACTTGGGTCTCGATTCTCAATCACAAGCATCAGAACTTTGCTTGGATCTCACTCTTCGGTGTTGCGCTCGCAGATCTTTATGTCCGCCAGGTTTCTGGTCACTCCATCCGCAACCTCTACTTCTTCTAAAGGCGACTGACATGACTAACACAATTGAACGTCACAAGTATGACATCGTCGTAATCGGTGCTGGTGGTGCAGGCTTACGTGCAGCGGTAGAGGCACGCGAGGCAGGCTTATCTGTCGCCATCGTTTGTAAATCTTTATTTGGTAAGGCGCACACTGTTATGGCAGAGGGTGGCGCGGCTGCTTCCATGGGTAATGTCAACGAAAAAGATAACTGGATGGTGCACTTTCGCGACACAATGCGCGGAGGCAAATTCCTTAATCACTACCGCATGGCTGAACTTCACGCTAAAGAGGCACCAGATCGTATTTGGGAGCTAGAGGTATGGGGCGCGCTCTTTGATCGCACCAAAGAGGGAAAGATTTCACAACGTAACTTTGGCGGTCATGAGTATCCACGCTTGGCTCACGTTGGTGACCGTACTGGTCTGGAACTTATTCGCACAATGCAACAACGCATCGTGGCGCTGCAACAGAAGGATGGACGCGAGACTGGCGATCCGGAGAAGAACATCAAGGTGTTTGCCGAAGTTACTATCACTGAAATTCTCAAAGAGAATGGCAAGGTTGCTGGAGCATACGGATACCGCCGTGAAAATGGCGCCGAAGTGCTCTTTGAAGCGCCTGCAGTGGTTATTGCAACAGGTGGAGTCGGAAAGACTTTCAAAATTACCTCCAACTCATGGGAGGGCACTGGAGATGGCCACGCTCTAGCACTTAAGGCCGGAGCTAACCTGGTGGATATGGAGTTCTTGCAATTCCATCCAACTGGAATGGTCTGGCCACTTTCAGTTAAGGGCATTCTTGTTACCGAATCGGTTCGTGGTGAGGGTGGAATTTTGACCAACACTCTTGGCGAACGATTCATGTTTAAGTACATTCCAGATGTCTTCAAAGATAAGTATGCCGACAATGAGGCTGAGGCAGATCGTTGGTATATCGATCAAGACAACAATCGCCGCCCTCCAGAGTTGTTACCTCGCGATGAAGTTGCGCGCGCAATTAACAGCGAGGTTAAAGCCGGACGTGGAACAGAACATGGCGGAGTCTTCCTCGATGTATCAAAGCGCCTCTCCGCGGAAGTCATTAAGAAGCGTCTGCCATCGATGTGGCATCAGTTCTACGAACTCGCTGGTGTAGATATCACCAAGGAGCCCATGGAAGTCGGTCCTACCTGTCACTACGTGATGGGTGGCGTTGAAGTTGATCCAGATTCTGCAGCTGCAGTAGGTGTTGATGGGTTATTTGCCGCCGGTGAAGTTGCTGGTGGTATGCATGGTTCAAATCGTCTTGGTG